>Ga0114918_10001363_pt1 | contig 21903 bp, 21 predicted proteins | sample LantaG_FD_87015 | JGI IMG/M metagenome (GOLD analysis project Ga0114918, IMG submission 87015) | Deep subsurface microbial communities from Baltic Sea to uncover new lineages of life (NeLLi) - Landsort_02402 metaG | ecosystem: Environmental > Aquatic > Marine > Oceanic > Sediment | place... | reverse complement strand
GTAATTTTTTAGCATTTAAAAGTATAAAGGAAAATATAAATGAAGAATATAAATAAAGCAGAAAAGATTACTGAGAGCAGAATTTGCAAAGTTTATAAAAAGTTAAGGCAGAGAAACGAAAAAACTTTTATACCCTTTATTACCTGCGGATATCCAGATATGGAGAGCTATTTTAAATTGGCCCATGCTTTAGAAAAAAGCGGAGCCGATATTATAGAAATTGGGATCCCATTTTCAGATCCACTGGCTGATGGTCCAATAATCCAGGCCACTTCCAAAATTGCGCTTGAAAACGGAATAAACACAGATATAGTTTTAAACTCAGTTTCTACTATCAGAAAAGAGAGTAATATACCTATAGTTATTCTGACTTATTTTAATGCTGTCTACAGGTATGGTGTTGAAAGATTTTTATCAAGAGCAGCGGAAGCGGGGGTAGACGGACTTATAATCCCCGATCTGCCTCTTGAGGAATTTTATAATTACAAACCCTTATTTAATGAAAATTGTATTGATAATGTGATGCTTGCTTCTCTTACGTCAAGCAGGCAAAGGCTGTCTAAAATTGCAGGCATGGGCAGCGGATTTATTTATTGCGTATCAGTAAAAGGGGTTACAGGTGTTAGAAATAAGATAGGCAGCGAAGTAAAGGATTTTCTAATAAGGCTGAGAGAAATAACAGATATGCCGCTGGCACTGGGATTTGGCCTTTCCAACAAACAACAGGTAAACAATATTAAGAAATATTGTGATGGAATTATAATGGGAAGCAAAATACTGTCTTTGCTGCTGGAGGCAGGCAGCTTTGAAGATGGATTGCGGGAAGTCGAGAGTTTCGCAGTGGGTATAAAAAAGGTATTAAAGAGTCGTTGATATAATAAATATTGATAAATGTTCTGGAATTGAATCCACGGTCTATGAGTTACAAAAAATAGCTATTTCCAGAGTGGAGTAAATTTAATCTTTTCATCTTAATTATTTCTCTCTTCTCTATGTCATGGGTAATGAGGGTGGATTTCTAAGGCAACAAGATTAGGATAAACCTGAATAAGTTCTTCAATTTTTAAATCTTCTTCGACAGTAAAAGCAACTTCAGTGCCACGGGAATCAGCACAAAAGAAGCGGCAATATTTTTTTAATTCCCCTATTTACATAAATACACATTAGTGTTATTATGTTTATGTTCAATAAGTAGTTTTTATTTTCTACTCTGGATATCGTTTATTAAATTAAGTTATGGCTGTTAATTGAAATGAATAGAATAAATTTAATTTTAAGGCAAAAAATATTCAGCATTATCTTTATTTTAGTTTCTGTCCTGGGAGGATTTTTTATTTATTGGTACGTAAGCAGTCTAAAGTCAAAAATTCCTGAGGACACACAGTACAGGGAAATATATATTGCCAAAGTTGATATCAGGAAGGGAGAGGAAATATCAGAAGATTTGCTGGAAAAGCAAAAATTGCCCGAATGCATTTTTAGTGAAAAATTTGTGCTGGACAAGGATCAAATATTAGGGAAAAAAGTTGGCAGTGACATCCTAAAAGGAGAAATTATTTTTGCAGACAAAGTTGAAGGGGCGGCACTAAGTCAGAGTTCAAATCTTAAATTTTCTTCTTATATTCCCAAAAATTTGAGGGCGGTAAGTATACCCATAAATTATTTTGGAGATAGCCCACTGTTAAGAGTGGGTGACAGAGTGGACATAATATCAACTTACTATGAATGCTCAGGAGGCGAGCTTAAGTCAGATACTATTCTGTCCGGTAAAGAAGTAGTTCTGGCTGAAAGTAACTTTGGCAGCAGTGCATCTGATTCCATGGGAGGTAGCGGTAGTTTTTTATCGGGCATGCCAATTGAAGAGGATTTCCGCAGCGGTAGTCTTAACAGTTTTATAATAATGACTTTTTACCTGGAGCCCAGCGAAGTTGAAATAATATTTTTAGCATTGGAAAGAGGCGTACTGAATTTATCCATATGCTCCCATAGTAGGGATGCCGGGTATTAGCAGATAAATAAACTTAAAATCAAAGGAATGTTATGACAAGATTAGAAAAAAATGAATCTAAAATAATACTATTTTCTGGAAGCAAGGGCGGATGCGGATGCAGCTTTGCTGCCAGTTGTGTTTCAGCTTATCTTGCGAGGAAAACAAATAAAAATATGCTGCTTTTGGATTTAAATATTGGCAAAAAAGATAGCAGAATTATTTTTAACATAGAAGGCAAAGATGTTAGAGACTTGGGAGACATTGAAGATATTGTTAGCGAGCTGGACACATCTATTTTAAGAAGATTAGTTGTAAATTTTGACAGCAGTCTGAACTTGATACTTCCTTCTCTTAAGATTGAAAAGAATAAAATTTTTTGCGGCAAAAACTTAGAAGTTCTCCTGGATGTTTTAGGGAATAATTTTGACATTATCTGCATAGATTTCCCATATCATCTGCTGGTGCATAACGAGTTAGATCTTATTGAATACGTAGATAAATTTATTATTGTTTCACTGGCTGACTTTATTTCGGTAAGCAATCTAAATTTATTGGCAGACAGTATTTGCTGCGATGACTTTTCCTATAGCCTGGATGTTGTAATTAATAAATTTAACATAAAGCCTTCTATCTCACCGTCCAGGCTAAGCAGTATTTTAAATTACCCTGTAAAAGCTTTTATTCCCTATGACAGGGACATAGAACTCTTGTTTTTAAATAAAGGGCCTTTTCCTATTTTCAACTACAATCTTCGGATAATAAGAAGCATTGCCGATCTTTCAGAAAGGGTTTATGAGGACTTAAATTATGGAGCCTAAAAGAAAAAATCATTCTTTTTCAAATTATTTCAGCAGAAAAATAGCAAAAAAATTTGAGCTTTGTGACGTAAAAACTCTAAATTCTGCACGAAAACTTGAGATAGTGGACAAATACATAAGAGAAATAATAGATAAAGAAAAAATAATAATTAGCGAAAGAGAAGTTGCAGGACTTATAAGAGAAATATGTGAGGACAGCTTTGGGTTTGGCCCTGTAAGTTATTTAATGGACAATGACGAAGTAACTGAGATTATGATTAACAATTATGATGAAGTTTATATAGAGGAAAATGGAATAATTAAAAAAACAAAAGTTAAGTTTAAAAGCAATTCCTACATTAAAAATTTAGTTGAAAAAATATTAAGCCCGCTTGGGCTCAGGGTAGATGAAAGTTCTCCAATGGCCGACGCCAGGCTGGATGACGGCTCAAGGATAAATGTTGTTCTTAGTCCAGTATCCTTAAATGATATGGTGGTTACAATAAGGAAATTCAGGAAAAAAATAATAGATATGGAAAGTCTTGAGAGAATGGGAACCTTAAGCAGGAAAGTTTCAGATTTTATCAGGCTATGTGTGCAGGCTAAACTTAATATTATTGTGTCAGGCGCAACTTCAACGGGGAAGACAACTTTTCTTAATGTTATTTCTAACTTTATACCAGCTGGAGAAAGAATTATAACAATTGAAGATACGCTGGAGCTAAACTTAAATTTGCAGCATGTAGTAAAACTGGAAAGCAGGCCTCCGAACATAGAAGGCAAGGGAGAAATAACAATTAGGGACCTTGTTAGAAATTCGTTAAGAATGAGGCCGGATAGAATTATAGTTGGTGAAATAAGAGGAGCAGAAGCGGTGGATGTTCTTCAGGCAATGAATACCGGCCACAGCGGGTCAATGGCTACAGTTCATGCCAATTCACCAACAGACTTAATCTCAAGATTGGAAACGATGCTTTTGATGGCAGGGCTGAACTTGAACCCTGATTCTGCGAGGAGGATGATAGCATCTTCGGTAGATATGATTATACATCTTAAAAGATTAACAAACGGGAGAAGATTGTTGTCCGGGATAAGCGAGATAGCTAATGGAAGTAAATCCATGGGCAGCAATGCTATTTTAGAAGTTAGAGATATTTTTAACATTAAAAACAAAAGCCTGAGTTCAGGCAATGGCTATGAAATTAATGACAACCTCATTTTTACCGGTTATAAACCTACTTTTATTACAAAGATCAAAAATGCAGGTTTTGATCTTAATTTTAAGGATGGTGAACTTGGATAATATTTTAATATCAATTTTAACTATTTTTACAATAGCAGCAAGTATCTGCGGATTTGGGATGATGATTTTTGAAGGTGGCTCAGGTTTAAATTTAGTATTTGCGAACAATAAAAACAGCAAAAGTGATAATTTCTGGAAGACCATATGCGGAAGATACAGCTGCTGCAGCGGTAAGAGTAAAAAAATATTTTCTGCAGCAATATGTGTAATCCTGAGCCTTTTGTTTTATTTATTATTCAGGAATTTTGTTTTGAGTGTGTTTATCAGCATATGCCTGACTATTTTTATTGCAAGTGAGCTCGAGAGTTTTAAGAATAAAAGAAAAAATCTTCTGCACAGGCAGTTGATTGAGTTTATAAATAATATGATGGTGATGCTGAAGGCGGGCAGAACTGTGAGAAATATACTTAAGGATTCCACTGATTTGGCTAAAGATCCGCTTAGGATTTATTTAAATGAATTAGTGCAGGAGCTGGAACTTAATTTCACGTTAGATTGTGCTTTGGATAATTTTTCAAAAAACTGCAAGAGCAAGGAAGTTAATCTTTTGGTAAGTGCCTTAGAGATAAATAATAAAATTGGAGGAGATTTAATATTTATATTGGGCCGTGTTGCCGGTACACTCCAGCATAGCCTGAAATTTAAATCTCAAATAAATACTATGACACTACAGAGCAGATACTCAGGAAACATTATTTCTTTTTTTCCAATTTTAGTTTTGATTTCATTATTTCTTTTTGCAGGAGATTCACTGAGAGCATTTTTTTCAACTGGCTTTGGAACAATCCTGGTTTTAGCAGGCGGATGTTTTGAGATAGTAGGAATTTTAGCAATCAAAAACATCATAAAACAGTGAGATTAATTTTATGGGCACATATATCATAATATTTGCATGTTATATATTTTTTTGTTCTGGCTTATTTTTCCAGGCTAAAAGAAGCAATTTTAGTTATAAAGCAGAAAACAGGCGGGCGCGTAGTAGAAAAAGTTTTAGTAAAAAATTTTTAGCAAAGATAAATTTAGCAGCAGGCAGGACTGGCTGCAGTGTAGAAAGCATGTACGGGCCTGAAAGCAGGAAAAGATACCGTGAAATTTTAGATACGCTGGCTAACGGAAAAGACCTGGGTATAACGCTTGGGTCCTTTATTGGCTATAAAATAATTTTATTAGCCTTGTTTATGATAGCAGGTTGTTTTGCCGGCAGCAGTTTTCCAGTTTCAATTATTTTGGGTTTGGTATTTGGGCTAACAGGCTACTTTGTGCCGGATTTATTGATAAAAAGATATAGAGGGAAAAGATTTAAAGAAATAAATGATGACATTCCATATATTGTTGACTTGCTCTATATAGCAACTTTATCAGGGCAGAATATTTATAATGCAATAAAAATTGTTGTTGAAAAGTATGACGGTATTGTTTGCCGGGAGCTATCAAAGTTCTTAAGGGATGTCGACCTTGGCAAAGGAAAGTTGCAAGCATACAAAAATGTGCTGGATAGGAATAACACAGAAGACTTTAAAAATTTAGTTTTCCTGCTGATGCAGGCAGAAAGATACGGTTCCCCTATCAGTGAAGTTTTAAAACAGAAGTCAAATTACATAAAATTTGAGATTTCCCAGAATTTAGAGAGAAAGTCCAGAAAAATAGCTACAGCAATGCTGTTCCCGCTGGTCTTCCTGATACTTCCATCTTTTGTAATACTTGTGTGCGGTCCGCTTATATCCCTGGTTGGGGGAAACTTTCTATTTTCTTAAGCATATTATGTTTTATGGATCGTTTTGAAAGGAGGTGATGCTGTTAAGTTATTCTGATATTTAAGGTGAAAGGAGGTGAAGGAAATAAAGTTTTTAAAAGTGAGAAACAAAATAAAATTTTGGTGCCAGAATGGTCAATCAACCCTTGAGTATGCTCTTGTTATGGTGATTGCTGGAATAATCAGCGCAATTTTAGTTGCAGTTGGCAAGCCAATGATTATTGACATTATATCTAAAGTATTTAATAAAATTGCAGCGCTGGTTTAACTGGCAGTGCCAAGAGCTACGCTGGTGTTTCTGGCCAGTGGCTAAAGTTTGTAAAATTAACACTTCTGGCATACCTGTTGCAAGCCTTAACTGGGAACTGGATGGAGTAATCTTTGTTATATGTAAAGTAATATAAATTTATTAAGATGCGAATTGGTAAAGCTAAATTTAAAATTAAAAAAGATAATGGGCAGGCTGCATTAGAGTTTACCCTTGTAATTCCAATCCTGGTTATAATGATTTTAGTTGTTTCCCAGTTAGGGCATGTAGTTTATTTAAAGAACATACTTGAGCAGGCAGCAAGAGAAGGAGTTAGAGTCATTTCAACAACAAACTCCAATCATAAAGCATGTGAACAAATTAAAAAGATTTGTTCAGCGTTGGACCAGGATAGATTAAGCATTAAGATATCCCCAGTAGCAGGGGCCCATAGAAAGATTGGAGATGTAGCCACAGTTGGGCTGACATTTAGATGTGGCGGATTTGCGAGCTTAATCAGAATGCTAACAGGAAAAGATATTTTAATAAATGTTGAAAGCAGTATGAGGATGGAATGTTACTAAAAATGCTACTGGCAAATATTAAAACAAGTAAAAATGGAAATATTTCTGTACTGACAATGGCTGTGACTATTTTCTTTTCATTTTTATTTTTGTTAATTTTTGATTTATGCCAGATATTTGTAGCAAGGGAAAGTACGAAAAATGCTTCAGAAGCTGCATCACTGGCAGTTGCGCAGAATCTTATATTTTTTGAGGATTTGGATTGCAAGACAGCTGCAAGTGAGATAGTAGAGAAAAATAACTGCGTAATTATTGACTGCGTATGCAGTTATGATGAAGTTATAGTAACTGCAGAAAAAAAGTTAAATTTTATTTTACTGGATAAAGTAACTTCAAAGTACAACCGGGTACAATCTATTTCTAAAGTAAAAGTTATATATCCATGGGATAGCCAGTTTGGTTTTTGCAAATATTACAAATTTGGCTATGAAGACATCTAATTTATTATTTTATGGGAGGTTTGTATGAATAGTTTAAATCAAATATATTTGCTTGGCAATTTAACAAGAGATCCAGAAATTAAATACACAAATGAGGGGATGGCTATTGCTGAGATGAGATTGGCAGTTAATAAGATTTGGAAGAATAAAAATGGAGAAGATACGGAAGTCGTAGATTATTTTAACATAACTGCATGGAACAATTTAGCTGAAAATTGTGTGAACAGTTTAAAAAAAGGCGACAGAGTGATTGTTAACGGGCACCTTAACCTGAGAAACTGGGAAAACAAAGATGGCAAAAAGTATAATATAATTAATATGACGGCTGACATAGTTGCAGCAAGCCTGGAATTTAATAAGTTAAAAATACTGGATAAAAAAAGTCTGGACGGCAGTAAAAGCAAGTCTTCCAAATAAAGCCAGTACAGTATTATTTGAAGAAAGCAGTAAAAATTTTTTAGATGTCTTTGCAGTTGATCCTGTCAGCGTGCAAATTATTTTTATTATTAGTAAAATAGTTCTTTAGTCTAGAAAGAGATAAAAAACATTTATTAAAAATGAAAAGTTCTAAAAATTTAAAAGAGAGTGATATAATAGCCTTAAAGAAGGCACATCCATGCGGTTCAAATAGATGGGTAATATTAAAAGTTGGAATGCAGGTAAAACTGGAATGCTTAAATTGTGGTAAAAAGATGAGTTTTGCCAGAAGGGAATTTGAAAAAAGATATAAATCCATACTAAAATAGAGATTGAACCTGGGTGAGGCAGATATAATTATTAGGTCAAATATATTTTTAAATCTTATTGTTTTTTATGCAAGTTGGAATAATAGGTCTACCAAATGTTGGTAAATCAACTATATTTAATACTTTAACCAGGGCTAAGGCTGATGTTGCAAACTACCCGTTTTGCACTATTGAGCCCAATGTTGGTATCATAAATGTCCCTGATGCCAACCTTTCTGAGCTTTCTAAAATTTATAATTCTTCTAAAACAACGCAGGCTTCTATCAGGGTTATGGATGTTGCCGGCCTTGTAAAAGGAGCCAGCAAAGGCGAGGGACTTGGTAATAAATTTTTGTCGCATATAAGGACAGTGGATATAGTGGCACATATCGTAAGGTGTTTCTATGACAGAGATGTGTCCTATATAAAGGAAGAAATCAATCCTGTAGATGACATAGATATTATAAATACAGAACTCCTTCTTTCTGATATTGAAATTCTTCAAAGAAAAAGGGAAAAACTTGCTGGTGCTGTAAAATCAGGCGACAGCGAGGCAAAAGGCAGACTGGAATTTGCAGATTATCTAATAGATAAATTTAATCATGGAGAATTTCTAAATTTGAAGAATTTAGAAAAAAGGCAAAGCGAATTTGTGGAGGAGTTTGATCTATTAAGTATCAAGCCCGTCCTATATGTTGCTAATATGGGCGAGGACGAGGCAAGTGAAGATCTTTACAAAAAATTAGTTGAAAAAGCGGGGAAAGAAAGTGTAATTAAGATATATGCAAAACTGGAATCGGAAATCTCTGAACTTCCCGAAAATGAGAGAGAGGAGTATGCAAAAGAGCTTGGCATTGAAAGCAGCAGCCTTGATGATTTTATTAAAAGATGCTACCAAATGTTAAATTTAATTACTTTCTATACTATAAACAAAAATGAAACCAGGGCATGGTCCATTAAAAGTGGCGAGAAAGCAGTAAGTGCAGCTGGGAAAGTTCATAGTGACATGGAAAGAGGATTTATCAAGGCCGAAGTTATAAATTGCAAGGAATTACTAAAATTAGGTTCAATTAACCGGGCGAAGGAAGAGGGGAAATTAGGAATTGAAGGGAAGGGTTATGTAGTCCAGGATGGGGATGTCTTACAGGTTAGATTCTCAGTTTAAATTTTAAGCATTAGAAAGGCAGATAAATTGACTATTAGAAAATCAGACTATGAAAATTATGACTACAGAGAATTTTGGGAGTCGGGTAAAAGGATATATGAAGATAAATCTGAACGGCTTGCTTTAAGAAAATTTCTTAGTGGAGCAAAGGAAAACAATAAGTTATTTTTAGATATTGGATGCGGCTACGGAAGGCTTTTTAATGAGTATAAGAATTTTAAAAATATAGTGCTTGTTGATTATTCACTTAGAAATTTAAAAGCTGCCAGAGATAGCATAAGTAATTTTTTAAAATTTGATGAAAATAAATTATCATCTATCCATTTTGTTGCTGCCGATGCATCTCGTCTTCCGTTTAGGTCTGGGTGTGCAGATGTAATATTAACTGTAAGGGTGGTGCACCACCTAAATTATCCTGAAAAATATTTTGATGAAGTTTCAAGGGTACTAAAAAATGAAGGGCTGTACTTTTTAGAGTTTGCCAACAAAAGAAATCTTAAGAATATATTAAAATATGCTGTGGGCAGAATGGATACATCCCCTTTTAATATGACCCCGTCTCAAATAGGGGAAACTATACTTAACTTTCATCCAAAGCATATAATAGATATTCTTGAGAAAAGGGGCTTTGATGTAAGGGAAATGATAAGTGTATCTAATTTTCGCATTGGTTTTCTTAAAAATAATATTAGTGTTAATACCCTGCTTTTTTTTGAAAGGGTATATCAGAAATTTTTCTCTTCCGTTCCTTTCGGGCCAAGTGTTTTTTTAAATAGTATTTTGGAGAGAAAAAAAGATGATGCAGGCCAGGCAGCATCGAGCAGCAGCCACCGCTTAATGCTTGATAATAATGGTAGAATTATCCAACCACCAAAAAAGGGAAATAAAATAAATCCAGAAGATATTTTAATTTGTCCACACTGCAAAAAAGACAACCTTGTCTTTGGTAAAAACAAGATATTTTGTAATGAATGCAGCCGTACTTTTCAGATAGAAAACGGTATTTATAATTTTAAGAATTAGCTTGAGACAGCGTTTTGTAAAAATTGCAATATTTTGTTACAATCATGATACAAAGGCCACAAAGTAATGCTATTTTCAGGTAGCTATATTTTGCGAAAAAGATGAAAACAGCAATAGTACAATTCTAACATAATATATAATAGAAACGGATGCAGGGAATGAAAAATAAAATATATCCAAATGGAATGATCTCAAGGTTAACCCAATATATGAAGTGTATTGTGCAACTAAGGGAAACGGGAAAAATAACTGTTACATCAGGAGAAATAAGCGCTGGCACAAAGATAAACAGTGCGGAGGTCAGGAGAGATTTAATATATTTTGGTGCAAAGGGCAAGCGGGGCGTTGGATTCAGCATTAATGATCTTTTAAATTCATTTGACAAGGTATTGGGATGCGGTGTCAAAAAAGTACGCATGGTTTTGGCAGGCGCAGGTAATTTAGGTAGAGCTATTTTAAACTATAAAATGCTGGATAAATTTGGTTTTAAGGTTGAGCATGTGTTTGACAATAATCCAAAAATTATAGGAAGCATTGTATCGGATCATAAGATATTAGACATATCCTGCATTAAAGAGACAATAAAAGGGAAAAACACAAATATTGCTATTCTTGCTGTTCCCTCGCGTTCTGCGCAAAAGGTAACAGACATACTTGTTGATGCAGGCATTAAGGTAATAATAAATTATACCTCTGTTCTTGTTAAAGTTCCTCCGCATGTAAATGTTCAAGCCAATGATCCTATTGAAAAATTACTGCACACTCTGTATTATTTATCCCGTACTGGTTATGCAGAATATAAATAATATTTTCTTACCCTGGACTTAGCTTAAATAAGATATGAATAAAGTCAAAAGTTGCTTTGTAATTATAGTTTGTGTATTTTTTTTAAGTTCTCTGGCAATTTTGTGCATTTCTATTTCTAAATTAGAAAATTTGTCAGATGGTGTTTCAGGCAATATTTTTTCAGGAAATATATTTGGGTCAAAAGATTTGCTAATTCTGGGGGTAGACGAAAGAGAAGGAAGCAGCGATTTTAGGGGACGCACTGATACAATTATTGTTTTCCATATAGGCAGCCTGGGAAAGAAAGATGCTCTCATTTCTATTCCCAGAGACACAAGGGTATATCTGGAAGGGCATGGATGGAATAAAATAAATGCTGCATATGTATACGGTGGAGAAGAAATGATAAAGCAGGAGGTAAATGAGCTAACTGGCATAGGAGTAGATAAATATATGCTGATAAATTTTGATGGTTTTAAAAGAATAATTGATATATTGGGCGGAGTTGATATTTATGTAAGCGAGCCTCTTCACGACCCTCTCTCGGGTGCAGACTTTGACTCAGGCACTTATCATATGGATGGACAGCAGGCTCTATCATTTGCCAGATGCAGGGCTACAGCAATGAGCGATCTTGACAGGGTAAACAGGCAAAAATACCTGATAAATGAGTTAATAAAACAGAAGATTAACTTCCAGATGATCACTAAAATGCCAGAAATAATTACAGCCTTAGAAGAAGAAACAAAATCGGATTTTTCAATCTGGGATTTTGGTTCAGTTGGTTTTGTGTTATTATTCTCTAATAAAGATATAAACCAGATTACTATCCCAACAAAAGCAGCCAACATAGATGGAATAAGTTATTTGGTAGCAGATGAAAAAGAAGTAAAAGAATTTCTTAGAAAACATATAGATTGAAACATATTTGTAAAGAGATGCAGGGCGTAGGAGTGATTTAAATGGCTAAAAATGGAGAAGTGAGCATAGCTAATTTATCCTGGCTTGCTGAAAGTGATAATTTTTTGCTGCAAATTTCTAAAAAATCGGAAGAGCTTAATGATTTTATAAAGAACAATATTCCTGGCAGTGAAAGGGGCTGGCTTGTTGACTTGAAGAGTTGGAAGCTGGATAACAAGTGGCTACTTAAAGTAAGTGACATTTGTATGAGTGAATACGATCAGGTATTTTTTGATTGTGGCGAGGAACTTTTAGATTTGAAAGATTCAAAAGATTATCAGCAGTTTAGAGAAAAAATAATGGAAAAATTATTGTAGCGAGGATGCTGTTTCTCAGGCTGATTATAAATTACTTTTTTATTTTAAGGACAAGTTATGATTTCAAGATACACTACTGCTGAGATGGGAAGTGTTTGGAAAGAAGAAAATAAGTTTAAAAAATGGCTTGAGGTTGAGAAAGCTGTATGCAGGGCGCAGTCTGAACTTGGTATTATTCCAAAGAAAGCAGCAGAAGATATTATTCAAAGAGCAAGGTTTGAAATAAAAAAAATTAATGAGATAGAGTCTAAGACACATCATGATGTAATATCTTTTTTAACAAATGTTTCTTCTTATATAGGCGACTCCTCAAAGTATCTGCACTATGGCCTTACATCTTCCGATGTAGGGGACACTGCTCTTTCACTCCAGTTAATAGAGGCTCTGGAAATAATTGAAAGAAAAATTAAAAAATTTATCAGTATCCTAAAAGAAAAATCCAGGGAATACAGAAGCACGGTTATGGTGGGCAGAACACATGGTGTCCATGCCGAACCCATTACTTTTGGGCTTAAAGTTTGCATATGGGCTTTTGAGATGGATAGAAATTTAATTAGAATTAAGCAGGCCAGAGATAATGTAGATTATGGTAAAATCTCAGGGGCTGTGGGCACTTATGCAAATACTTCCCCACAGATAGAGGAGAAAGTCTGCAGGATACTTGGTTTGAAGCCGTCACCTGCTTCCACACAGATACTCCAGAGGGACAGGCATGCTCAGCTTATTTCTGCGCTTGCAATCTGCGGCGCTACTCTGGAAAAAATAGCGCTTGAAGTTAGAAATCTTCAGAGGACGGATGTAAAAGAGCTGGAAGAGCCTTTTACACCGGGTCAAAAGGGATCATCTGCTATGCCTCACAAAAAAAATCCGATAATTTGTGAAAGAATTTGTGGGCTGGCAAGGGTGTTGAGGTCAAACGTGGTGACGTCAATGGAAAATATTGCCTTGTGGCACGAAAGAGATATTTCCCATTCTTCAGCAGAAAGAATAATAATTCCTGACAGTTTTATACTGCTTGATTACATGTTGGAGAAAACAATGTTTGTAATTGATGATCTTAACATAATTGAGTCAAACATGAAGAGGAATTTAATGAAATATGGCGGGATTATTTTTTCACAGAGAGTACTTTTAGAACTTATAAATAAAGGGATGAGCAGGCAGGATGCCTACAGCCTTGTACAATCAGCTGCCATGAGTGCATGGAAAAATGAGGGCAGCTTTAAAGAAAATATCATAAAAGACGACAGGATACTGTCCATTATAACTAAAAATGAATTAGAGGGATTGTTTGAAGTAAAGTATCATTTAAAGTATATTGATAAAATTATTGACAGGCTAGACGATATTTAAATATAAAAACTCAGGGAAGTAATGCAACGCTTTTACCGGCTTATCGACAAAAATTTCGAATATTGTTTCTACGTTGAAACTTCTGCGCCACTTACTACAAAAGATTTAAAAGCAATAAGTTGGCTTCTTGCGGAAACATTTGAACATAAAAATTTTGGATACGAGTCATTTATTGAACTCAAGGGGGAAACTACAGTAGAGATTGGCCCCCGCCTGACCTTTGAAACAGCATTTTCAACTAATGCTGTTGCCATATGCCATGCATGCGGGTTAGAAAAAGTTAATCGTGCTGAACGCTCCAGACGATATGTATTGCTGCCGGAAACTAACAAGTCCCGGTTCATTGACAATCATCATGATAGAATGACTGAATGCGTCTACTGCAAGCCTCTTAAAACATTTGATACAGGGATTGAACCTGAGCGTGTCTACGAAGTTCCATTAATTGAGGAGGGTGCCGGGGCGCTGAACAAAGTAAACCGGGATATGGGTCTTGGCATGGATGAGTGGGATATAAAATACTATTATAATTTATTTACAAACACCATAGGAAGAAATCCAACTAATGTAGAATGCTTCCAGCTTGGACAGGCAAACAGTGAACACTCGCGCCACTGGTTTTTTAAAGGCAAGTTGATAATTGACGGTAAAAGAATTTCAAAAACCTTGTTTCAGGTAATAAAATCAACATTGCCCGCAGATTCTTCCAACAGCATAATTGCATTCAGCGACAATTCCAGCGGTATTATTGGAAGCACAATCTCAACGATTATACCAAAACATCCCGGGAATTGTTCCCCGTTTTGCAGACATAGATGCGTGTATCATATTATATTTACTGCGGAAACACATAACTTTCCAAGCGGCGTAGCGCCATTTCCAGGAGCTGAAACAGGAACTGGCGGAAGAATTCGTGATATTCAGGCAACTGGAAAAGGAGGGCTTGTAGTAGCTGGTACGGCCGGGTACTGTACAGGAAACCTGAATATTCCCGATTATCTGATTCCTGGTGAAAATAAAAAGTTTAGTTATCCTTCAAATCTCGCTGCTCCGCTCAAAATAATGATCGGGGAAAGTGATGGTGCATCAGACTATGGAAATAAATTTGGTGAACCGGTGATCCAGGGTTTTACCAGAACATTTGGATTGAGGCTTGCTGACGGGGAGCGCCGTGAATGGATAAAGCCAATTATGTTTACTGGCGGTATAGGACAAATTGATGACAGACATATTAAAAAAGAAAAACCTAAAAAAGGTATGCTGATAATACAGGTTGGCGGTCCGGCATATCGTATTGGTATTGGAGGCGGTTCTGCCTCAAGCATGATGCAGGGTGAAAATAGGGGAGACCTTGACTTTAATGCAGTACAGCGCGGGAATGCTCAGATGGAACAGAAGATGAACAGAGTAATCCGGGCATGCATTGAGATGGGGAGTAAAAATCCTATTTTAAGCATTCACGATCAAGGTGCCGGCGGACCATGCAATGTCCTAACAGAGCTTGTTGAACCAGCAGGCGGAAGAATTGAAATTCGCAACATACAAATTGGGGATAAGACATTATCAGTGCTTGAAATATGGGGTGCAGAATACCAGGAGCGCAATGCTTTCCTCATAGAACCAAAGCGGTTAGATGAATTTAAGGCAATCTGCAAGCGTGAAAAAGTTAATTGTGAGGTACTTGGTGAAATAACCGGTGATGGAAGAATTGTAGTACATGACAGTAATGACAACTCAATACCTGTTAATCTTGATCTTTCAAAAATACTGAGTAAAATTCCACAAAAAACTTTTAAGCTGGAGCGAATTCCAGCAAAGTTAGTACCGTTAAAGCTGCCTGAAAATCTTTCAGTGGAAGAGGCATTAAAACTTGTATTTAAATTACCCTCAGTTGGGTCAAAGGGATTTCTTGTGAGGAAGGTTGATAGAAGCGTAACAGGATTAATAGCAAGACAGCAATGCTGCGGCCCATTGCAGCTCCCTGTTTCTGACACAGCAGTTGTAGCCCAAAGCCATTTTGGGCTAAGCGGTGCTGCTATTGCTATTGGTGAGCAGCCAATTAAGATTCTTGTTAATCCAAAAGCAGGTGCGCGCATGGCAGTTGCAGAGGCATTAACCAATATCGTCTGGGCTCTCATCAGTGATATAAAAGACATAAAGTGCTCGGTTAACTGGATGTGGGCTGCCAAGCTTCCCGGCGGCGGTGCAGCGCTTTATGATGCAGCAGTTTCTCTGAGCAGAATAATGATAGAAGTCGGCATATCAGCTGATGGAGGCAAAGACAGCCTGTCAATGGCAGCACAGGCAGGGGATGAAGTTGTAAAAGCTCCCTGGCAGGTTGTAGTCTCTGCTTATGCTTCAATGCAGGACATTACGAGGGTTGTAACTCCAGATATTAAGAGTCCAGGCAAGAGTAAATTAATGTTAATTGATCTCGCACCGGGTAAAAGTCGGCTTGGCGGTTCAGCACTGGCTCAGGCATTTGGGCAAATTGGATCCAGGTCTCCTGATGTTGATGACCCGGTAATACTTTCCAATGCTTTTAAGGCAGTTCAAAAAATGATTAAAAGAAATTTAATTCTTGCTGGTCATGATAGAAGTGATGGAGGGCTTATAACAACTATTGCTGAAATGGCAATGTCAGGAAATTGCGGGATAGAAGTTAAAATCCCAAAGGATAAAGAAATAATTCCACAGCTGTTTGCTGAGGAACTTGGGCTTGTACTGGAGTATCTTCCAGAGAATGAAATGGAAATAAGCTCTATCTTGGTTGAGGCAGGTGTCTCATTTGTAATTTTGGGTGTAACCCAAAAAGAGCAGCGTGTGGTTGTCTGTTGTGGCGATAAAATCAAATTGGATACAAGTACCCAAACATTGCTTGCGTGGTGGGAGTCAACGAGCGATCAGATTGAGAAACATCAGATGAACCCAGAATTTGCAATAAAGCAATCACAAGAGCATAATCGGACCTGCCCAGCATATAATTTGTCTTTTAAGCCTGACAGTATTTCACCTGAAATCATGTCAGGGGAGAAAAAGCCAAAGGTTGCAATTATTCGCGAGGAAGGCAGCAATGGTGATAGAGAGATGACATCTGTATTTTTTACAGCCGGGTTTGAGCCATGGGATTTTACAATGACTGATTTACTGAGCGGCAGCAGCTCCCTTGAAAAATTTAAAGGCGCAGTATTTGTAGGAGGATTTTCTTATGCTGATGTTTTGGACAGCGGAAAGGGATGGGCCGGCATAATCAGGTTTAATCCTAAGCTGAGAGAAATGTTTGACAATTTCTACAACCGGCCGGACACATTTTCACTGGGTGTATGCAATGGATGCCAGCTTATGACCATTCTTGGATGGGTGCCATGGAAGGGAATTTCTGAAACAAAGCAGCCAAGGTTTATCAGCAATCCTTCAGGACGGTTTGAATCACGATGGGTAACCGTAAAGATAATGGATAGCCCTTCTATTATGTTAGAGGGTATGGAGGGTTCAGTTCTTGGGGCATGGGTAGCACACAGGGAAGGTTATCTGCACTGTCCCGACTCTCAGATTTTATCTGATATAACACGCTCCAGTCTTGCGCCAATAGTATATGTTGATGATAATGGAATGCCTACAGAAAAGTATCCATTTAATCCAAATAGCTCCCCATCCGGATTTACTGCACTATGTTCACCTGACGGCAGACATCTTGCCATGATGCCGCATCCTGAGAGGGCATTTCTTCTCTGGCAATGGGGGTGGATGCCTGAAGATTGGAAATCTAAATTAAATGTTTCTCCATGGCTGCAAATGTTTCAGAATGCAAGAAAGTGGTGCGAGAGAAACAGTTGATCTGCTGCCGCGTGGTTTCTTTTTAGTTTATTTTAAATTTTTATTTGCTATAATAAATTTGTTTATTTTCTGTATAAATTATTGCAGCGGCAGTAAAGTAAAGAGCCTTAATTTTATGAAGCTAAATCCAGTCTGAGGCAAGCACCAAGCTTGGAGCCCAGAGATTATAAATTAAAAAATTAAGAAGTGCAAAACAATGAAAATTAATGAAAAATGCGGAGTATTTGGCATATATGCAAAAGGCAGGAGAGTGTCTGAGATCATATTTTATAGTCTTCAAGCGCTTCAGCACAGGGGGCAGGAAAGTGCAGGTATTGCAGTATCAGATGGTGAAGATATATTAGTCTTTAAGGATTTAGGGCTTGTGTCGCAAGTGTTTAACAAGCAAAGCCTTGCTCCTCTTCAGGGCCATATTGGAATAGGCCATACCCGTTACTCAACTGCTGGCAAAAATATCTGGGAAAATTCACAGCCTCTCTATCACATGTTCAAGGGTGAGAGTTTCGCACTGGCCCACAATGGAAACTTGACTAATACTGCTGAAATTAGGAAGGAGCAGATAAAAAAAGGTGTCACTTTTAAAACCAATTCAGACACTGAAGTCATAGCTTCGCTTATAGAAAATTCTGTTAAAGATGATATTGAAGATGCTGTAAATGAGGCTATAAGTAAAATCAAAGGCTCGTATTCACTGGTTATATTAACCCGTGATAAACTTATGGGAATCAGGGATCCACACGGTTTCAGACCATTGGTACTGGGCAGTCTGGGTGGAAATTATATTATTGCTTCTGAAACATGTGCACTTGACATAATAGATGCTAAATTTATAAGAGAGGTAGACCCTGGCGAGAAAGTAGTAATAGACGGTAATGGGCTTAAATCACAGATGCTGCTTCCAGTGGATAAAATTTCCATGTGCGTATTTGAGCTTATTTATTTTGCAAGGCCGGATAGCTATATATATGGAAAGAATATGTTTGATGTAAGGCATAAAATGGGGCAGCAGTTAGCAAAGCAGTCTCCAACCGATGATGCAGATATCGTTATTTCTGTACCGGATTCGGGCACTCCTGCCGCTATAGGGTACTCAGCTGCTTCCAAGATCCCATACGCTGAAGGATTTATTAAAAATAGGTATATTGGGAGAACTTTCATCCAGCCAAAGCAGGAAATTAGAGAAATTGGTGTCAAGCTTAAATTAAATCCTTTAAAAGATATTATCAAGGGTAAAAAGCTGGTTGTAGTTGATGATTCCATAGTTAGAGGCAATACATCAAGGAAAATAGTTAAGATGTTATATAACGCTGGCGCAAAGGAAGTACATATGAGGATTAGCTCACCGCCGCTGCTTTATCCATGTTATTATGGTATTGATATTGCTACAAAAAAAGAATTTATTGCCAGTTACAGAACACTTGAAGATATAAGAAAATTTTTAAATGTGAACAGTTTGAAATATTTAACGATAGACGGCCTTGTGAAGGCTATAGGAGAACCAAAAGACAAATTCTGCTTTGCATGTTTTAATGGAGAATACCCTGTGGAAATTCCCGAAGATTTAAAAGTGTATGAACAATCCATAGATAGAGAGAAGGAAGTATCATCTAATGTCTGAAAAAAAACAGGCTGGGACTGGCAATGCGAAATGCTCATATAAGGCGGCAGGTGTTGATTTAGGCAAAGCTTCAAAAACTTTAAATTTAATAAAAGCCTCTGTTGCATCAACTTTTTCCAGTGCAGTGTTAAACGATCTATCATCCTTTGCCGGGTTGTTCGAGCTTGATTTAAAAAATTATAAAAATCCGGTTCTTGTTTCTTCTACAGATGGTGTTGGAACAAAAATTATGGTTGCCAAGAAGGCAAACTGCTACAAGTCAATTGGACAAGACCTCGTTGCGATGTGTATTAATGATGTATTGTGCTGTGGTGCAAAACCACTGTTTTTTTTAGATTACATTGCATGCGGCAAGCTTAACCCTGATAAAATCAAGACTGTAGTTGAGTCAATATCCTGCAGCTGCAGATATTGCGACACTGCACTGATAGGCGGTGAAACTGCAGAAATGCCGGATATGTATGGAGAGGATGATATTGACCTTGCCGGGTTTGTGGTTGGTATTGTTGATAAACAAAATATTATAAATTGTGGAATGGTTAATGAAAACGATGTAGTCGTAGGCATATCTTCATCAGGGATACATAGTAATGGCTATTCACTTGTAAGAAAAATAATTGATGGCAAAAATCTGAATTTAAACGAAAAATATGAATGGTCAGAAAATAGAACACTTGCAGATGTACTGCTGACTCCTACAAAATTGTATTATAAAATTATAAATGAAATTATTAACAAAAGAAAAATTAAAGTCCATGGCATTGCCCATATAACAGGCGGTGGATTTTATGAAAACATTAACAGAATAATACCTGATAGCCTGGATGTTGTAATAAAAGACAAAAGCTGGAATGTGCCGGTTATTTTTAAAAATTTACAGGAATTTGGCAATATTAGTAAAAAGGAAATGTACAGAGTTTTTAATATGGGCATTGGAATGGTTATTATTATTTCACCAGATGATTTTGAAGAAATAAAAAGCATTGCATCAATACTAAAGGAAGACATTTACAGAATTGGCGTGGTAACCAATGGAAGCGGAAAGGTTGTAATCAGGCAAACCAGTAAAATAAAGGGAAAAAAATAAAAGTAATAATTAAAGAGGAGCACATATATGGCAAAGAAAAGGATAGCAGTTTTTGTGTCAGGATTCGGATCAAATCTGCAGGCTATTATAGATTATGCCGGCAGCAACGATTTAGATGGTGAGATAGCTTTAGTGTTCAGCAATAAGAGTGATGCGCATGCTTTAGAGAGAGCAAAAAAACATGGAATAAAAACCAAATTTATAGATCCTAAAAAATTTGAAAGTAGAGAACAATTCGACTTAAAAGTAATTGAACTTTTAAAAATGGAAAAAATTGATCTGGTAGTGCTTGCAGGCTATATGCTTCTCTTTACTACTAAATTTATAAATGAATTTAAAGATAAAATATTAAATATTCATCCATCGCTTCTTCCTTCTTTTAAAGGCATACACGGCATAAAAGATGCATATGAGTACGGTGTAAAAGTGACAGGTGTCACCGTGCACTTTGTGGAAGAAGATCTTGACAGCGGTCCTATAGTTTTGCAGGAAGCTGTATCTATTGAACAGGAAGACAGTCTTGAAAGCCTTGAGGAAAAAATTCACAAAGCAGAACACAAAATATACCCAGAGGCGGTAAAGTATTTTTGTGAGGATAGATTAAAAATAGAAGGAAGAAGAGTAAGAGTAGCAAAATAGCATGGCTGGTTAACCGATACGGGTCTTTGTGCTTGGGATAGATAAAATAGCTGGCATTTAGTATTTTGTAAAAAGCCGGTAACCTGCACTGATTACTGTAATGTTAATTAATAAGTTAACAGACAGGTAAATTAGCAAGGTAATATTATAAAAAGATAGAAAGGAGAATTTAGTGGCTGCAAAGGTAAAGAGGACCCTAATAAGCGTTTCCAATAAAGAGGGTATAGTTGAGTTTGCAAATGTTTTGCAAAGTTTAGGCGTAGAAATTATTTCAACTGGCGGAACCTACAAAAAGCTAAAGGAATCAGGGATAGATGTAAAAAAGGTGGAAGAGGTTACTAATTTTCCTGAAATGTTAAACGGAAGAGTGAAAACTCTTCATCCATACATATACGGCGGCATATTAGCTGACCGCAGCAACAGCAGCCACATGAACGAAGTCTCAGAGGCAGGTATAAAATTAATAGATATGGTAATAGTGAATCTGTATCCATTCAAGGAGACTATATCCAGAGAAGATGTAACCATGGAAGAAGCTGTAGAAAATATTGACATTGGCGGGCCTACTATGATTAGAAGTGCTGCTAAAAATTACAGGGGAGTGGCTGTAGTTGTAGATAATGAGGATTACAAGAAAATATCAAAGGAGCTTTTAGATAGCGGCGGCTGTATTAGTGAAGACAGCTTGTTTAGATTAAGCGTCAAAGCTTTTCAGCATACCTGTGAATATGACAGTGTAATTTTTAACTACTTTAAAAATAAAATTAAGGATTTTGAGAGATCAGATATTTCTGTAAGGGATTATTTAAACATAGATTGCGGCAGTTCTGCCGAGGAAAGCGAGAGCATTTTTAAAGAAAGTGATGTTAATTTTAAGGATAGTCTTAAATTAAATTTTAAAAAGATCCAGGACTTAAGGTATGGCGAAAATCCACACCAGAAAGCTGCTTATTATAAATTTGATAGCGCGGGCAAAGGTAGTTTTGTAAACTGCAAACAACTTCAGGGCAAGGAGCTTTCATACAATAATATTTTAGATGGTGATGCGGCGTTTGGAATTGTTAAAGAATTCAGCGCTACGTGTGTTTCTGTGATAAAACATAGCAATCCCTGCGGGGCTGCAGTTTCAGAGTCAGTTTTAGAAGCTTACAGGAAAGCATATCAGTGTGACCCTGTATCAGCTTTTGGAAGTATTGTTGCCTGTAATGTAAAGTGGACAGCTGAAGCATCAGAGTTTCTCGCAGACAAATATGTAGAGGTTCTGATAGCGCCTGATTTT
>Ga0114918_10001362_pt1 | contig 21904 bp, 19 predicted proteins | sample LantaG_FD_87015 | JGI IMG/M metagenome (GOLD analysis project Ga0114918, IMG submission 87015) | Deep subsurface microbial communities from Baltic Sea to uncover new lineages of life (NeLLi) - Landsort_02402 metaG | ecosystem: Environmental > Aquatic > Marine > Oceanic > Sediment | place... | reverse complement strand
TCTCTCTCTCTCTCTCTCTCTCTCTCTCTCTCTCTCTCTCTCTCTCTCTCTCTCTCTCTCTCTCTCTCTCTCTCTCTCTCTCTCTCTCTCTCTCTCTCTCTTCCATTGAGAGGGAAAGGGGGGGGGGTCGAGGTCCACAAAAGCTCATTCCCTCTTTCTTCTCTCTCTCGCTCCCCCCCTCAACTTTCACGAACACCAACCAAAAAAAAGGTACGCGGCCCCTGAAGTCGTCGCGGCAATGTCGACGACCGGAGACAGGAAGCTCGACGCCAAAAACGACGCCCGCGCCGTCGTCGCGGCGAGCCTCGCCGCGGACGCGTGGAGCCTTGGGGCGATCGCGTACCAGATCTTCACCGATGAGCCGCTGTTCGCGCCCGGGACGAGCGTCGCGGGGCTGAAGGAGGCCCTGTTGGGAGAAGGAGGAGGGAAAGAGAAGAAGAAGGCGAGCGGAGGAGGAGCTCTTGCAGCACCTTCTTCTTCTAGTTCTTCCTCTGCGCTCTTCTTCCCCTGGGAAAAGGTCAAGGGTGGCCTCGCAGCGAAATTCCCAGATCCCGCCGTCGCCGAGGTCGTCGCGGGCCTGCTCAGGAGGGAGCCCGCGAAGCGCCTCGACGCCGCGGGGGTGCTCTCCTCGCCCCTGTTCAGGGGCTCGGGCCTGCGCGCGGCGAGCCTGGCGGCGACAAGGGCCGCGAGCGCCGCCGGCGGAGGCGAGAGGCGGCAGCAGGTCGAGGGCGGCGGGGGCGGGGCCCCTCCCTCGAGCAGGTTTGCGCCCGCCGCTCCTGCGCCGGCCGCTGCTGCTCCGTCTGCTGCCGCGGCGGCGGCCGCTGCCGCCTCCGCCGCGGCGATCGCCGCTGCCCGGGCCCTGCGCCCCGTCGCCGCCGCCGCCGCTGCCGCGAAGAGGAGCAACGACGACAGCAGCAGCGCTCTCCCCCTTCGCCCGCCAATGCCATCGACGTCCAAGGCCGAGGCAGCCGCCCTCTCAGCCGCCGCGGCGAGAGGAGGGAGCGCCGGCACGAGCAGGGGCACGATGGCTTCGAGGATGAGCGGAGGCGGGGACGCTGCTGCTGCCGCGGCCGGTGCTCCTGGCGCTTCCGCGGCTGTTGCAGCAGCTTCCGGCTCTCGCCCGACCTCGGCCAACCTCTCCCCTCCGCCGCTGCCTCTGCCTCCCAAGAGGATCGAATGAGAACTATTATTTCGTTGAAAAGAATTGTACTGACTGTTACTTGAATGAGTGTAAAAAGGGCCCGAAAGAGAGGAAAAAGAGGGATACTGCCACGAGGTGGAGAAGTGGGGGGGGGAGAGAGGGAGGGGGGAGAGAGAGGGAGGAAAGAGAGACACAATTTCCCACGACCAAGTCAGTCGAAGAAGAGAGCTCGCTTTCTCTTTTTTGCACTCTTCAATTGCTGCTTATCTAATCGAGTACTCCGCGTCTTCAACTCATGGACGCGGCCATGCTCCGTGACGAGGCACATGAGGCCGGGCGGAGGGTGAGCAGTAGTGTCGCTTGAATTTGACTGGGGGCGTCGATTTCGACGACGACGGCGACGGCGACGCTCTGCTCTCATGCGCGCGATTGACAGAGAGGCGTTCCCCGTTTTGAGCACCTTCGCGTCGTCTGCTTGTATTCTCACGACGCGTATGCGTCGAAGACATCGCGTGGACGCGCTCTGTGACCTTGAGCCGTGCTGCATAACAATGGAGCGCGCGGCGAAGGCGAAAGAAAAAGATGCTTCATTCGAACATTTTGCAGCGACAGGTCTTTTCGATTGCAAATTTGTCCATCTTCTTCTCCCTTCCTCACGCGCTCTCTCTCTCGCGCGCTCTCGCGCGCTATTCGTATCAACACAACTTATCGCCAACAACAGGAGCTCGAGGCGCTCGACCTCAACATCAGGCGTGCGACGGACGCGCTCGGGAAAGCGGCCGAGAAGAGAACGGCGGCGACGACACCGACGGCGAACAAGACGCCCGTTGCTTCTTCCGCTGCTGCTGCTGCTGCTCTCCAGCGGCGAGAAGCCCTCAGCCACTCCTCTCCTCTCCTCGACTCCGAGGACGGCGACTTTCCGAGCACCGCGGACAACAGCGACGACGACGGCGAGTACGGCGAAGAGAACGCCGCTCCTAAAGCTGCTGCTGCTGCTGCCGCCGCGTTGTTCTCCGACGACGACAACGCCGCCGCCCTCAACAACAAAAACAACAAAGCCGCCACCACCGCCACAGTCACCGCCTTCTTCGAGCGAAAGCTCCGCGCGGTCCAGGGAGACGTCGCGAGGCTCCAGGCAGCCCTTGCCTCCGCCGACGCTAGGGCATCCGCCCGTGAGAGCGCCTGCGAGGCCGCCCAGTCGGAGCTGGCCGCCGTCGCCGCCGAGGCCGAGGCGCACGTCGACGCCGCGAGGAGGTCGGCGGCCGAATGCGGCGAGCGCGCCAGGGCGGCGGAGGCCGCCGCGGTGAGCCTGCTGGAGAGCCACGCGCGGGAGCTCGCGGCCGCGCGCGAGGCCGCGGAGCGAGGGTTCGCCCTCCGCGAGGCGGCGATCTCGGAGGACGCCAACCGCGCCGCGGCGCTCGCGATCTCTGGCCGCGAGAGGGACCTGGCCGCCTCCGTCGCCGCCGCCGAAGCCGCGTGCTCGCAGGCCAACGACGCTCTGGCCGCGGAGACCAAGCGGTGCGCGCTGCTGAGGCAGCAGCTCGCCGCTGCCCTGGAGCGCGGCGCGCAGGCGGACTCGGCCCGGGCCGAGGTCGAGTCCCTCCGCGCCGCCCTGGCCGCGGCCCGCGCTTCCGCCGAGACCGAGCGCGACCGCGCCGCGAGGGCCGCCGAGGTCGCCGAGGCCGCCGCCTCGGCCACCGCCGAGGAGCGCGCCCGGGAGCGCGAGGCCGCCCTTGCCGCCGCGGCGGAGGAGCGCCGGGCCGCGGTCAAGGCCGCCAACGAGGAGCGTGTCGCCGCCGTGGCCCTGGCCGAGAAGCAGCGCGACGAGGCGGTCGCCGCGGCCAGGCTGAGCCTCGAGGAAGCCGCGGCGAAGTCCCAGGGCGCGGAGCACCGGACGGCGAGCGTTGTGGCCGACATGCGCTGCGAGGCCTCCCGCGCCGAGGCTCGCGCCGAGGCCGCCGGGGGGCGCGTCGCTCAGCTCGAGGAGGAGCTGAGAGAGCTCAAGGCCGAGAACAAAACCGCGGTCGAAAGGCTCTCGTCCGAGGTCGAGGCCCTGCGGTCGAGCGCCGCCGCCGCTGCAGCGGCCGCCGAGGACGACGCCGCGCGCGCCGCCGCTTCTTCCGCCGCCGACCGCGTGCGCTACGCCGCGTCGCTGAGGGACGCCACGGAGCGCGCCGACGCCGCCGCCGAAAGGGCCGAGGCGGCAGGCGCGGCGCTGCGCGGGGTCTGGGCGGCGGCAAGTGCGTGCCCCGGCTGGGTCGGGAGGAGAAACGGAGACGGAGACGAGGAAGAAGAAGGAGGAGGAGGAAACCCCCCTCGTCCTCCTTGTTCTCGTCCTCTTCCCGCTCAACCAGCGCACCCTTCCGTCGTCGCCGAGGCCGTCGCTGCGCTGGTGTCTCGCGTCGCGAGCGCCGGGAAGGGCTGGGACAGGGAGAAGTCCGAGCTCTCGTTGAAGCTCGAGGCCGCCGTCGCAGCGAGGGAGGCGGCGCAGGCACGAGCCGCGACCGCCGAGGACGCTGCCGCCGCCGCGCGCGAGGCCGCCGCCGCCGCTTCGAGGGAGGCGTCCGACGCCAGGGCCTCTCGGGACGCCGCGGTCGCCTCGGAGGCGTCCGCGCGCCTCTCGTCCCAGCGGGAGTCGTCTGCCGCCGACGCCGCCCGCGCCCGCGCCGAGGCCGCGACGGCCCGCACCGCCGAGCTCGAGGTCGCCGCCGCGGAGGCCCTGGAGGCAGCCGAGGTCGCCGACGAGCGCTGCTCCCGCGCCAGCGGGGTCAGCGCCAAGCTTCGCGGGGGGGGCGCGGCCGCCGCCGGGCTCGTGAGGGCGCTCTCGAGGATCGCCGACGCTGCTGCAGAGGTCGTCGGCAGGAGCTGGAGTTTTTCTTCCTCTTCTGCTTCTTGCGACGACGAAAGCCGACCCCCTTCTCCCTCTGCTGCTCCTACCACTACTGCTAGCACCACTACCACGAGTGCTCTCTCCGAGCTCCTTGCCGACGGAGGCGCCGCGCTGCTCTCCGCCTGCGCCGCTGCCGCCGCAGCGGAGGAGGAGGGGGCCCCGCTCGCGGCGGCCGCCCTTGCCCGCCTCGACGACGCCGCGGCGGAGCTTGAGGCCGGGCTGGCGGCCGCGGCCTCCGCCGTCCCCTCCGCCAGGGCCGCCGTGCGCGAGGCTAGGCGCAGGGAGGCCGCGGCCTGCGACAGGGCCTCGGCCGCCGAGAAGCGCGAGGCGGCAGCCGCGGCGCGCCTGGCGACGGCCGTCTCCGTGAGCGCGCCCGCGATCCTCGGCGGGTTTGGTGCAGGAAACGAGGCGGAGGGGGAGGAGGGGGAGGGGGGTGCGGGGAACACCAGGAAAGGAGGCGCTCCTTCCAAGGCCCTGGCTCTCTTGACCCTCTCCTGCCCGAGCTCGTTCCTCGAGGACGCTTCCAGGGAGGTCGGAGAGGGCTGCTCGAACGGCAGCGACAGCGCCGCCGCCACCCGGACGTCCCTGCCCCGGACCGTCGACGCCGCCGTCGCGGCGCTGGCCTCGGCGGCGGACCGAGCCGCCTCGGGCGACGCCGCCTCTGCCGCGGCGACGGCGGCCCTCGACGCCTCGCTGTCGGCGCTCCAGCGGGCGGACGAGATCATCGACCGCCTCCGGAGCTCCAAGAGCTCCGCCCGCGAGGCGGCGGCCGCCGCGTCGGCGCTGGCCGAGGACGCCAGGGGGCAGCTCGAGCGGGAGCGGGCCGCCTCGGAGGCCGCGGCGGCGCTGGCCGCGGAGCAGGTCCGCACCACCCGCGCCGCCGCCGGGCAGCGCGAGGCCGCGGCGGCCGCCCGGGTGCGGGCGGCCGCCGCCGCCGCCGCCGCCTCGGACGAGAAGGCCGCGGAGGCGGAGGAGCGCGCTGCCGCCCTGGAGGCCTCCTCCGCCGCGGCGGAGGAGCGCGCCACGCAGACGCGGAGGGAGGCGGACTCGGCCGTCGAGTGCGCCCGCGCCGCCGAGGCCGCGGCAGCGACGGCCGACGCCGCGCGCCGCAAGGCCGACGAGCGCGCCGAGCGAGCCGAGGAGGCGCGGTTTGAGGCCGAGACCGCCCGCTCCGTCGCCGAGGTCGACGCTGCGAGGTCCAGGCAGGTCGCGGAGCACGCTCTGGCCGATGCCGCGACCGCGGCAGCCGCTGCCGACGCCGCGGAGGAGCGCACCTCCCTCGCGAGGGAGGAAGCCAGGGAGTGCCGGAGGGCCGCGGCAGAGGCCGAGGCGGCCGGTGACGACGCCGTCGCCGCCGCCGAGGCGGCGAGAGCGGAGGCCGGGCGGCACTCGCAGAGGGCGGACGAGGCCGGGACAGAGGCAGCGAGGATGCAGGCCGCTCTCGACGCGGTGATGAGCGAGCTCGAGGCAGCGCGGGGGGTGATGAAGTCTGCGGTGAGGGAAGGAAGAAGCAGCGGAAGAGGCGGAGGATCGGCGGCGGCGACGACGACGACAACGGCGACAACACCCGCTCGGAGGGCCCTGCGCTCTCTCGTCGACGAAAGCGGCACGCCCAGACAACACGGCAATGCTCCTGTTTCAGCAGCAGCGACTCCCTCATCTGCCCGCAAGGCAGTGGCCTCGAGCGCGAGGCGGCGGGTCGCGTTTGAGCGTGTGCTGCGAGCCGAAGAAGAAGAAGCGTCGGAAGAAGAAGAGATCGAGGTCGAAGAGGTCCAAGAGAGGCAAGAGACCGCTGCTCCTTCCTCAGCGGCACCTTCCTCTTCGAGCCACGCCTCTTCCACGATCGCCTCGTTGCGCGCCGCGCTGGCCAGGGCCCACGCCGAGGCGGCCTCGACCAGCGTCACCCAGGGAGCCGTCGAGGACGCCAAGCGCGAGGCGGCCTCAGCCCGCGCCGAGGCCGCTGCGGCGCTCTCGCAGCTCAACGCCCTGCACGTGGCGGCGCAGAGGAAGCAGTCCGTCCTGGAGTCTGAGCTCGAGGAGGCGCGCACCGCCGCCTCTGCGGCCCTGCGGTCTGCGGACGAGGCCCGCACCGACGCCGCCGTCGCCAGGCGCTCGGCCTCGGCCGCGGGCGCCGACGACGTGCGCCGCAGGGCGTCGGCGCTCGAGGCGCGGCTCGCCGACGCCGAGGCGTGCCTCGCTGCGGCGGAGGCGAGGGCCGTGGCCGCGGAGGGCGAGCTCGTCGCCACGAAAAAGGCGCTCTTCGAGGCTCGCTCTGAAGGTGGAGAGCTGCGGAGGATGCTCGCGGCATGGGAGGCGATGAGGCTGGAGAGAGGCGGGGTTCCCGGAGTGCTGTAAAAATCAAAAAACTTCTTCTTTCTCCTTCAATGACTCCTTCGTTTTACATTTTTTGTTCACAGTATTATGTTCTTTCTTTCTTACTGGAACCAGAGCTTGGCCTGCGGGCCCTTCCTTCCCGTGACGCGGCGCAGGGCGGCGTGCGAAGCGGAGAAAGTTGCCGAGGAGGACTCGAGGAGGGGTTTGAGGGACGGCGATAAAGACGCAAAGGCGTTCCTTAGGGATTTTAACACCTCCGTCTCCGCCGCCGCCGCCGACGACGACGCGAGGGCGGATTTTAGCGAGTGCTCGAGGCCTTTCGCCGCCGCCTCGAGGTTCCTCAGCGCCAGTCGCGCCGCAGACAGGGCCTCGATTCCGTTCTTTCGCAATGCACCGGAGACCTCGGAGACGGCAGCGACGCAGCTCTCGAGCGCCGGGCGCAGTCTTGCGGTCGCGATCGCTGTCGCTCGCGCGAGCGAGGAAACACCAGCGGGGACGGGGACGGCTGCGAAGGAAAGGGAACGGAGGCTCAAGAGCTCCGGCGGCAGCGTCGGCGTCTTCTCCGGAAGGTATCGGGCGATCGTCCCCGGTAGTAGAAGAGCTGGGAGAGCAGGCGGAGGAGGCGGAGGTGGCGGAGGCGGAGGCGGAGCTCGAAGCAACAGCCCGCTTTTCTCTCGAACGCGCACAAAAGCCTTTCTCGCCGGCGCGGCGACCACCGACAGAGTCGCCCGCCTGCTCCCCAGGAACGCTACCACGGCGAGCGCCAGCGCGCACGAGACGAGAAGCACGAGGAGCGCCGCCAGCGTCTCGTACCGCGCCCTTCTCCTCAGCCGCTTGGAGGCCGCCGCGGCGCCGCGAGGGACGTGCCAGAGAGCGGGGTTGAGGTCGCTGGCAGCAGCAGCGGCCGCGGACGCCGGCGACGGCGACGGAGTGGGGGACTTGGCTCGCACTGCTGCTGATGCTGCTGCTCTTCCTCCGCCGATCGACGCCTCTTCCTTGGGGGGCCTGCGGGGCCTGCGGGCGACCGGATGCGATCGCAGAGAAGCACGGGCTGCTGCGAGGGTCTCGTGCTTGACTCGCAGAAGGAGAGGGTGGGGAACACGTCGCTGACTGCTGCCGCTGCGGCCCGGAGGCAGCGAGTTTTCTCCGTTTCCTTGCTGTCGCGACCCCCCTCCCGCAGCCACCGCGGCGTGCAGCGATGCGTCCACGGCAGCCGCAGCCGCCAGGACGGACCAGAGAGCGGCCAGCGGGGTGTACCTCGGGGACAGGGAGAGGGACCATCCGAGCAGGGCGGCGAGGAGGGCCGTCGCGGCCCCGAGCAGCCCGTCTCGCTCGGGGTCAAACGGCGGGGGGAGGAGCGGGATCGAGGACGGAGCAGCAAGGGGGGCCGCTGCCAGGCTCATGCCGTTGCTCTTTCGAGCAGCTTCCTGTCCTTTCCTCGCTTTGGTGCATTCGGCCTGGAGCTCCTTGATCATTCCAGCGGCCTGCTTTGCCATGAGGTGGGCGAGTAAGCCCGAAAACGGCGGCGGCGGCACAAAGGAAGGAACAGCGCGCTGCGTGAGCTCGACGACGCAAGACGACGAAGGCGATGACGATGCTTCTGGTGAAGGTTTCACCTTCCATATCCCGGAGAACTCTCTCATCGCGCCGCGCTTGCATAACGAGTAGGAGATCGTCCGGTCGCGCGGGTCCTGGAGGAGTGAGAGTGTTTCGGGGAAGGGTCATCAGAGAGTCAGCTTTTTATTCTCCGCCTCGACCTCTCTCTCTTGAAAAAGAAAAACAGAACAAAAAACCCAACGCACCTCGCGGACCAGCAAGCGCGTCGTGACGCTCCTGAAAAAGGCCCAGTGCGCAGCCTGCTCCACCTCGACGGTCCGCGGCGAGAGCGACGAGAAAGTCGGGGGAGAGGAAGAGGAGGAAGGGCCGATCGAAGCGGAAGCCTCGGCAGCGGCGGCGGCAGCGGCAGCGCCGCCGGCTCCGCCGCCGCCGCCGGAAGAGATCACCCGCCTCCTCAGCACCGTGGAATGCCTCCAGGGGGCCGGCTCGGGGTCGACCAGCGTCGCAAAAGCCGTCTCCGGGTCGACGTCCAGGCGAGCCGAGAGCGACAGGTCCGCGACGAAGCCAGAGCGGGCGACGACGGTGACGCTAAAGCCCGGGCCCGAGACGCTGTGGCGGTCGAGGTTTGTTGCGGAGCTTTCGTCGCCGTCGCCTTTGGCGTCGTTGACGTCTCCGGTCTCTGCGCCGCCGCCGATGAGGGGGCTCTTGAGGAAGGGGAGCGAAGGCGAGGAAGACTGCGAAAGAGGAGGAGGAGGAGGAGAAGGGGCACCGGGCGAGGGGGAGAAGGAAAGCGAGCGGACGACAGAGTCCCTGCGAGGAGGTTGAGAGGTCGAGGGTGAGGGGGAACCCAAAGCGATCGATCGCGGCGACGACGCCATCGACGGAGGCGACGGCGTGTTTGCTGTTTTGCGCGCGTCGGATTCCTTTCTCTGCCGCTCGAGCTCCCAGGGAGGGATCGGAGGACTTGTATTATCCATCTCGTCTCAAAATAAACGAAAGAGAAGGCAACGGACGGCCTCGGAGAGAGGGGGGGAAAGCCGTGCCTTTTTGTTTCCCTCTCGAATTTTCATTCGTTTTTTTAGTGAACACGAGAGGGGTGAAAGTGTACGACCCCTTTAGAATTCTGAAGAAGACAAGGAGAAGAAGTCGGGTCTAGCCGTGCGGCGCATGGCGCAAACAGCGGCTTCAGAGGCGACGGTCGCTGTCGCCCGCCGTCCCGCCGCATCGAGTGACGCCACCAAGAGCCTCCTCGAATGGAAACTGCTCGCGAGCGCGAAAGGAAGAAGGGACGGCGACGACGACGACGATGACGCGAGGGACCATCGGCCGTCGATGCCGTCGACCTCGACCTCGTCAGAGGCCTCGACAGTCACCGTCACGGCAGCCCGCTGCGCCGTCGAGGCCTACGCCCGCCTGCCCCCTCGAGGCAAGCCCAACCAGGGAGAGCACACCGTCATGGCCAGCTTCGTCGTGGAAGAAGTGCATCTGACTCCGAGCTCGACCTCTCCTCCTCCGTCTTCATCTTCATCGTCGTCGCCCTCATTACCCAACACTTCTTTCACCGCCGTCGCCGTCGCCACGGGCTCAAAGTGCGTCGGAGGCGGCGCCCGCTCCCACAGAAGCGACGTCGTCAACGACTGCCACGCCGAGGTCCTGGCGAGGAGGGCGCTCTTGAAGTGGATGGTGGCCGAGATGGAGAAGGCAAAGGCGAACGTGGAAGAAGGGGAAGGAAGAGGGAAAGGAGCAGCATCAGGCTCGCGCTTCTTTGAGCGCGACTCCGCCTCTGTTTCTGCCTCCACTCCTTCTTCTTCTCCTGCACTTCCTCGCTTCCGCAAGAGGACTCGATGGAGGCTCCACCTGGTGACCTCTCAGCTCCCCTGCGGAGACGCGTGCGTCAGGCCGGGGGCGGTCACGGGGGCGAGGGCGATGATGACGATGACGATGAGGGAAGGGGGAAAAGGAGGAGGTGGAGAAGAGAGCGCTGCTCAAACGCGTCGCCCGCCTCCCCTCGAACCTCCTCCTCCTCCTGCTCCTCCTCCTGCTCGTCCTCCTCCTCGTCCTCCCCCTCCCTCTCCCCCTCCCGGGGGCTTCATCGACGTCAAGGACCAGCAGCCCGGGATCGCGAGGCGCAAACCCGGGAGGGGGGACTCGACGCTGTCGATGTCGTGCAGCGACAAGATCGCCAAGTGGGGCTGCCTGGGCGTGCAGGGCGCGCTGCTGAGCAGGGTCCTGGCGAGCAGCGACGACGCCGAAGAAGAAGTGGAAGGAGGAGGAGGAGGAGGAGGAGGAGGAGAACAAGGAGAGAGAGGGGGAGCAGTCTTCATCGACGAGATCACCGTGGTCGTCACCGCCGAAAAAGACAAGGAAGAAGGAGACGCGGGCCGGATCGTTTTGTCCCTGCAGCGCGCCCTTGCGGACAGGACGAGACCGCTGCGGGCTTGCCTCGAGAGGCCCTTTCGGTGGTCGCCGCCGCAGAGGCTCTCGGTCGTCGCCGTCGCTTGGGCAAAGCAGGAGGAGGCGGAGGAGGAGCAGGAGCAGGAGGCAAGGGGAGAATCGCACCCTCGTTCTCGTTCTCGCAACCCGCTCGACGACCTCGGGCTCGACACTTCTGCTACTGCTGGTTGCTCTTCTCGCGCGGCAGCAGAACCAGCGGAAGACGGACAAAAAGGAGGGAAAGAAAAGCCTCCGCACTCTGCTCGCAAGACGCCGAGCGGGCTCGCGCTGGCCTGGTCTGCGGTGAGGGAGCGAAACGGCAGTGGGAACTTTGAAAAGGCTGAGGTCTTGTTAGGGGGTTACGGGTGCCTCGCCGGGGTCAACAGGAAGCGGGAGGGGGAGGAGAAGAAGAGGAGGAAGAAGGACGCGGGCGGCAGGGAAGCGGAAGCGAAGGAGGAAGAACGACCCCACCGGCCGCCCCTGCCGCAGCTGAGCAAGCGCGCGGCGTTTGCGCGGTTTCTCGAGCTGGTCGGGGAAGGGAGCAAGAGCGAAAGTGAGTCGAATCCCGCTTTTCCCTCCCTGCTGCGACGCTCTTCGACGTACCGGGAGGCAAAGGAGGGCGCTGCGGGCTACAGGAGGTCGTGGGGAAGGATGCTGGGCCTCGGAGGAGGAGCAGGAGGAGCAGGAGCAGGAGGAGCAGGAGAGGGCGGGAGTGGAGGAGCTGGAGCCTCCGCACCTCCCTCCCCCGTTCTCGCCGAGGAGGCGACGACGACGGAACCGGTGGCGCGTTGTCGGCCGTCGCCGCCGCAGCCGCCGCTCCAGGGATGGTTGTCGAAGCCGGTAGAGCTCGAGGCTTTTACTCTTCTCGAGTGAGCAGAGAGGATGACGCCAAAGACTATTTGAAAGAGGCGCAGCTCGGCCGTATCGTTGAAACGAAGTGAAAACATGCAACCAACAGCGACTTCTGCGACAGCAGCGGCATCGTTTTCGCTTGTCGCCTTTCCCGAAAAAGAAGCCGCTTTCCAAGCTGTGGCGGCGGCGTTTGCGCGAGCCGTAAAGCTCCGCAATCGGAGGAAAAAATGGAAAAAGAGAGGTATGGAGAGTGAAAAAAAGAAATCTTTAGGGTTGGTTAACAAAAGGGTTGACTAACAAAAAAAGACAGAGAAATAAAAATATCTCACGTTGCTTCGAGCCCTCCGTCTCTCTTCCGCAAACGACCCCTCTTAAATGAAAAGCGACTGGTTTGGATTACAGAGCGGAGGAAATAAATAAAGAAACGAACAATAGAGGGCGAAAAGAAAGAAAAGGACGGACGGGTTTGTGGTTGGCCGAGGCGCGGCGTCGACGGCAAAGAGAGCTCTTTCACCCGCCGCCCCCGTCCTTCAGAGCCTCGAGCCTCTTCTGCACCTCCTCGTCGAGCTCCTCCTCGTCCTCTTCTGCTTCCTCTTTCTCTTCATCTCTAGAAGCGGCAGCAGCAGCGGCGGCGACGTCGGAGGGCTTGGCCCGCTTGGCCGCGGGCTCCCCCTCTCTTTCTTCTGGAGGCGGCGGCCTCGCTGCCGCCGCCGCTGCTGGCTCCTCCACCCTCGCGCCCTCCCGCTCTCCTTCTTCCTCGTCCTCCGAGTCGTCAAGCTGATCCCACCAGATCGGGCCGTCGTGCTTCCCCGCGTCGCAGCTCGCGCAAGAAACGCATCCAGTCTGCACCGACGGGTTGACCTTTTGCTGCTCGGTCCTCTGCTTCAGGGGGACGCGGCACAGCGCCGTCGTGCCGAAGGTCGTCCCGGCCCTCTGGATCGCCAGGAGAGAGCAGAGGAACTCGTAGCCGGGCTTCCTCTACTTTGCGATCAGGGCGCCGTCGGCGACCTTTTCCCGGACGAGCCAGTCGTACTGTTGATCGAGTTTGGTTTATTTTGGTTTTTCGAGTGAGCACTTTTTCGAACACTTTTTTCTCTCTCTCTCTCTCTTCTCTCTCTCTCTTGTCTCTCTCGACTCCTCTTCCCCTCTTCCTTCCCCGCGTTAAACTCAAATCAAAATACCACCACCACACACACACACAAACTCAAAACTCACCAGCTCCCTCGACATGACCTTGCGCACGTAGACCAGGTCGAAGATGAAACGGTTCTTCTCCCAGTGCATGCGGTGGACCTTCCACGACAGCGCCGCGCGCCGCTCGCCCTCGTGGCCCTCGGCGACGACGTCGCGCATCTGAGCCTCGAAGTCCTCGATGGTTTCCTCGATCTTGTCCCAGCCGGCCGGAGGGCGCTTGTGCTTGAGGCGGCGGCGGAAGGACATTTTTCGTAGAGGTGCGGGTTGGGGTGGTGGTGGGGGGTTTGAGGAAGAGGAGGACGAGGGGACGGCGACGACGACGGCGACGACGAAGATTCGACGGTTCTTTTTCCCTTGTAAGGTTGGTTGTTCCTTTGCTTCCTGTTTTTGCGTCTGTTTTTTTGTGCATGCGCAAGCGAAGGTGGCGTCCGCAGCTCGTGCTGTGAGCGACTGGACCGAACTGGAGACGGCCTTGTGCGAGTGCGGAGCGGAGCAAAGCGATGGCGACCGAGCCTGGCCGTCGTTGCCGGCAAAGGAAGATCGAAATCGATGCCTCCCCCCACCCGTGCGCTCCAAACGGCGAGCTGCGTGCGAGTGCAAGGGCAGCGAGGCGGCGTGCGAATGCGAGGGCAGCGAGGCGGATGGCGAGAGCCGCGAGCGCTGAGACGAGAACAAGACGGAGAGAGCGGACCTGCGAACGGGGGAGAGAGCGAGAGCAAGGAAGCAAAAGAGGCAATCGTCGAGCAACCGTCGACAGGTCTGAGTCGTCTGCACTGTTCTCCCTTTGTTTTTCGACTCGAGCGAAAAACAAGAACAGAAACCATCGTGCTCCGTCTCTCTTTCGTTCACGATGCCCTCTCTCTCCCCTCAAGCGACGCCTTCGAGCACGCGAGCGCGATAAGGAAAGCCACCTGAGCATCGAAAGCCGCCAGCAGCAATGCTCCCTCGAGCCTCTGGAGCGCCGAATAAGGCGAAGAAGAGAATTGTCGACGACGCTGGTTCAGAGGAATTGGAGGCTTCTTCTGCCTCTTCAGCAGCCCAAGCAGCGGCTCTCTCGCTGCTGGAGAGCTCCGGCGACGAGCAAGCTCTCGAGAAGCTCGTGACCGAGTGCAGGGAGCGGGTGGACAACGGGTGAGAGTCGATTTGTTTTGGTTTCGAAAATGGGGAATCGAGATCGACCAAACGGCGACGAGCACGCTTTGCCCTCTCTCTCAACCTCGAGACCTTTTCATTCTCCCTCCGAAACAGGTCCCTGCCTCGCCCCGCGCTCGCCGCTGCGCTGCTCGGAGCGATGAAATGCAGGAGGCAGAGGACCAAGCCCTCAAAGGAAAATTCCATCGTTTCCTCTCAAGAAGAAGGAGAAGACGATGCGGCTCCAAGTCCTCCTTGTTCCTCCTCCCCAACGGCGGCCACCGCCCCGCTGCTATGGCTGCTTCACGTCTCGAGGCTCCTCCCTCTCGACGACGCGTGCCTCGAGTGTCCAGTGGCTGTCGCGTTTGCTGTGGCCGAGGAGGCTCGGTTCCTCGTCGGGAGGAAGAAGGAGCACGCGGGGGGAGCGGGGGGAGACAGCGAAGACTTTTTCGACCCGATGTCTTTTACCACCTCGTCGTCTTTGTCCTCTTCATCTTCTTCGTCCCCGCGCTTTTTCACTTCGATCGCCTCCTACCTCGTCGCGGCGGCGCACGCCCCGGCTTCGGGGCCCGCGGGACCCTGGAGGGCAGCGGCAGCGCAGAGGGTGCTGGCGGACCTGGAGGCAGGGAGCGGAGAGGGTGGTGGTGGTGGAAGGGAATACGGAGGCGAAGGAAATGACGACGACTCGAATGCTCTCATTCCTCTTTCGAACAAAGGCAGCCTGCTCGTGACCGTCGCCGTCGCTGCCGCTGCTTTGAGGGAGACGGCCCCGAGGTCTGCAGCGAGGGCCTTCTCGATGGAGACGCTCAGGGAGCTGCTGCGCTCGGGAGAGAGAGGTGGGAGGGGCGGCGTCGGAGGAGGAGGAGGTGGAGGCGGAAGCAACGTTGACGATAACGACGACGGCGACGGCGGCGGCAGCTACGGCACCAAAAAAAGGCGGCGAGAGTCGCTTGCTCCTTCCGCTTCCCTCTTCCACGACAGGGACGCCGCGGCAGCTGCGCTCGTGCGGCTCCTGACTCAGGCTTCGTCGGCGTTAAAGGAGGGGAAGAAAGGAGGAGCAGCGGCGGCGACGACGACGACGCCCGCCTTTGCTCCGCCCGCCTTCGCTCCGCCAGCCTCTGGGCTCTCCGGGTCAGAGAGGGGCTTGCTGATCCGGGCCTCGTTCTCCCGCGGGATGACCCAGGTCGCCTGCGAGCTCGCGAGCCGCCCCGGCTCCCGAACGAGTCGTCCGAATCAACAGCAGCAGCAGCAACAGGGGGCGCCGCAGCCGGCCTCGACCGCCGTCATCGCGGCGACCGCTGCTGCTCTCGCCGCCGCGGCGGCAGAGCTCCCTTTGGGGGGTTCGACCGACGGCCTCTCCTCGATCGTCTCTGCTTCCGCTCAGGCCCTGGTGTGCTGCCCCCGGGTGACCGGGAAGGCCCTGAGGGACTGGAGCCGCGTCGTCACCGTGTCGCTGCGTGGCGTTGGCGGCGAGGGCGGCGAGGGTGAAAGCGAAGCCAAAACCGTTCTCTTCCTCCGCGCATCGGCTCCTTGCAAAGGCCGCCGTTGTCGTCGCCGCGCCTCACTCGGCAGCAGCAGCAGCAGCAACGACAACCACGATCGACCTGCGCGGGGTACTCTCCCGCGCGGCTCCCGCCATGGCCTCCGCGGCGCTGGCGCTGGAGCGAGCCGCTGTCGCAGCTTCTTCTTCTGCCTCTTCTGCTGCTCAAAACGCTGATGCGGCGTCACGGGCTCTCTCGGCCGCGGCGACGGCGCTCGCCGAGGCAGCCGCGGACGCGTGCAGATTGAGCTCCGCCTCTGATTTTTTCTCTTCCAGGGCAGCAGATACTACTACTCTAAGCGTCTGCGCGGATCTTCTGATCGTCTCGACCATCCGGGCCTGGCTTCAGCGCTCTCGGGGGGCCTTGTCTTCCTCGTCGTCGGCGTCGTCGGCGCTTTTCTCGTCTTCCGCCGCCGCCGCCGGTGCTCCCGGCAGCAACATCAGAGGCTTCGACAAAAACAGCGGTAGGTTTGTCTCTCTGCCGCCTCCACCTCTAAAGGACGCCTCCTGGTTTGTAGCAGCAGTGCGAGGAGCCCTGGAATCCGGGGAGGCTCTCCGCGCGGCCTGCCTGCGCTCGGCGAGGAGCTGCCTGCTCGGCGACGTCTCGTTTTCTTCTTCTTGCTCCTCCTCCTCTTCTTCTTTTTCTTCTTCTTCTTCTGCTGTAGCTGATGGGATGGTGACGATGCCGCCTCCACCGCCGTTTTCGAGGCAGAATGCTGCTGCACACCAGCAAAACCACGACGCTGCTGCTCACCAGAAGCAGCTGATGATCGCCGGCGCGGGGGCCTGGTGCGCCGTGGCCGGGGCGATGCTCCCATGGTTCCTCCCGGGCCTGATGGAGTCGCTGCCGGAGAGGAGCAGGAGGAGGAGGGGGAGTGGGGGGCAGAAGAGGCAGCGGGACCAGCAACAAAGCCCGCTTCTCCAGCACCACCACGGCATCACCGCCACGGTCGCCGCGGCGGCGTCGCTCGCCTCTGCCGCGGCGGCGCTCTCGACGATTACGACGACTTTGGCTTTGGCGACGCCGACGCCGCCGACGGCGCCAGGCTCCAACTCCAACTCTCTCAACTCCAACTCTCTCGAGCTCAAGCTCCCGCGCCGAGTCGTCGACGTCCTCTCGTGGGCCGCAGCGGGCCGCGGCGGGAACACCCGAGGGATGGCCGACGTCGCGGACGCGGCGAGGCGCGGGCTCCCTTGGAGGTGCGTCGATGACGAAAAAGACACAGGGGAAGAAGAAGAGGGAAGCGACGACGGTGACGTCGACAGCGACGGCGGCGGCGCTGGCGCTTTGCCCCCCAAACAGTCTCGTCCTCGCCGTGGAGGAGGGGTCCACGACGCGAGTCTGTGGGAGCTCGAGGCAGCAGCTGCGGTGTGTGGGCGCGACGAGAGCGGAGGCGGCGTTGGCAGGCCTCCCCTGGCGTCGCCGCCGCGGGGGGGAGGGGGAGGGGGAGGGGGAGGGGGAGGAGGACTTGGAGGCGAACAAGTGTCGCCGTCGTGGGTCACTTGTTCGACCGCGCCTTCTCCTTCTCCGAGCCGCCAAGGGCAACGGGACACCGCCAAACCCACCAACGACTTGCTCTTCTCCTCGCAGCTGTCTTCGCAGCGTCCCAACGAGGAGATGCTCCCTCCGCTCCGGGCCGGGGCGCTCGAAGGGGACAGGGCGCGGGAGATCTTGCTCAGCGTCATCGTCGCGAAAAGGACGAGGGGGAAGGGGCAGCAGCAGAGAGGTACGCCTTCGTCGCCTGCGAGCTCTTCGTCCTCGGCCTCGGACGAAGTCGAGGGTGCTCGCGTCGTCGAGGCGCTGGGAGGGCTGATCGAGGCTGCTTCGAGCGTCTCGAGCAGCAACAGTGGAGTCGGGCGAGGAGGAGGAGGCGTCGGAGGAAGTAGGAAAGCAGCCTCGGCGGCGGCGCTGGCGGTCGCTGCTGCCGCTGCTGCAGAGAGGCACTTTGAGGCGCTCGCCGCGTGGGTCGCGCGGGAGCAGAGGAGGAGACAGAGGTGTTTGCAGCAGCAGCATGAGCATGGACAGCAAGGGCAGCAGCAGCAACAGCATTGGAGGCGCGTCAGGGCGGTGGTTGCTGCCGTGCTGCTCCTGGCTTCGGTGTGAGGAGGAAGAGGTTTGGTTCGGCCTTATTTTTTTTATTTCGTTCACTTTTGAAAATTTCGCTTTTTCCTTTTCAAACTCTCCGCACGTGGCTGCCGTGTTTACCCAACGTTCGTTATTTTTGTCCACTTGAACTTGCTCCGTCCCCTCTTTGACTTTCAAAAGCGGCTGCTTTCGAGCTCTTCGTGATTTATCTATCGCCTCCGAGGTGTGTATTATGAAAGCGGCGAGTGGCGAGTGGGTTTCTGCGGCGAGAGGGGGGCACGCAAGCGATGGTGGACCTGTCGATGGGGGACACCGCAAACGAAAAAAATGCCCAACTCCCACCGCTGCTCCTGTTCCCGTTTGGTGTGTTTCGAGCATGATTACGACTCAGGAGCAGCCTGAAAATTGTTCAGCTTCTATCCATTAGGAAACTAAATCGACCGGAGAGGCTTGAGAGGTCGTTCGGAGCGGCTAGTAAAAACGCCGACGACGCCGGTCGATGGGGGACCCGGCGAAAGAAAAAAAACACCCGTCTGCCCATCGCTGCTCCTGTATCCGTTTGGCCTTAAACGATTTTGATTGCGACTCCGGAGCAATTCGCAGATCAATCAGTTCATAGAAAGCAGAATACGAGACTGATCGGAGAGGCTTGACAGGTTGTTCGGAGCGGCTAGTAAAAAAATATCAATGGATTCGGCGAAAATGCGCCCCCCTCCCCAACGCCGGTCCCCTCGCGCCAGCCTAGAAAAGAGGGGGAAAAAAAACCCTCAAATCCCCGGTCTCGCGTTTGTTCCCTGCAGCGCCTGCCGCCATCTTGCTCTCTCTTGAACCCCCTCTCCATTTTCTTTTGACACTTACCCCATAGATTGCTTTCTGATCTCGAAATGAAAAAAAAAAACAGATGAAATTCTCCGCCTTGTTCATCGCGCTCGTCGTCGCCCTCATCGCCGTCGCGCCGACCAGCCACCACCGTCCTCCTTCCCTCTTTGTCGCCGCAGACCTCGTCCAGGTCGGACTCAAGTCCGGGATGGGTGCCGATTACATAGTTCGACCGGCGCACGCGGCCTCGTGGGCTCCCATGGAGACGGAGGCGCCTGCAGTGCCCGCGCCGGCGCCGGCTCCGGCTGCTCCGGCAGGTGGAGGAGCGGGGATCGGGCCCGGAAGCAGCATTGTCGTCTTGCAGGGAGGCACCGTCGTGGGGCCAGGGGGCGTGGTCGCGGTCCCGCAGCAGCAGCAGCAACAGAAGCAGCAGCAGCAGCCGATCCCTGTGCAGCAGCCGGTCCCCGCAGTGCAGCTCGCTTCCGTCGGCGCGGTTTCCTCGGCGCAGCCGCAAAGCGCGGCGGCGGCGGGGGCGGCGGCGGCGCCGTCGGCGGCAGGGAACTCTGCTTCTTCTGCTTTTGCTTCCGCTCCTTCTGCTCCTTCCGTCGCCGCCCCGGCGATGGCGTACATCCTCGAAGAGCACGGCCTGCCGTCGCCGCAGGGCTTTGGAGCAGCGGCGGTTCCCGTAGCAGCTTCTGCGGCGCCGACGACGGGGGCTGAGCAAGGGGAGGAGAGACCGGGCTTTGGCTTTGGCGCGGCCGTCCCCCCGGCGGCGACCTTTGTCGCGCCGGCGGATACTTACGCGGCCGGGATTCCTTCGGCCTACTACTATGGGGGGCCCGGAATCAGGGCCGCGGCGACGGTCCCGGCGCAGCAGCAGCAGCCCCCGGCTGCAGCGGTGATTCCAAATGCTGCGGGTCCGATCGTGGTGGTGGCGTCAACTCCGCAGCAGGCATCTCCTTTGCCGGCGCCGGCGCCAGCGCCGGAATCCAAGGAGGCGCCGAAAGCCAAGCCAAAGCCGCTCCTGAGGCCGAGTCTGGGCGCGTTCAAACAGTTTAAGAACAAGACGGAGGTGGAGAAGAAGGAGGTGACGACGAGGCGGCCGCTGGGGGAGGTGCTGGAGGAGATGACGAGAAACGGGACGTTGAAAAGGAGGGAGCCTTTGGCATCGGAGGCGAAACCCGATTACTCGAAGCACGCCTTTGGGAGCGTTCCGATTGACGCCAAGGAGTTCTCGTTGTTTATGTTTGCGCTGGGCATTACGATTTTGCTTTGTGCAGTTCTCGTGTGGCAGCTGGTTGCGATAGTGAGAGAGAGGAAGGAGCAGACGAGGTTGAGCGAGAGAGTCGAAAGGGGCGAGGGCGGCGGCGACGACGCTGCTGGAGAGAAAACGATCACGGGAGGGCAGGATAACAAGAAGAAGGGGACCTCAGAGACTGCGCACGGGCTCTCTCGGGAGTGGATGGAGATAAGGAGCATGGTTTGAAAAGATACAGAGGGATCACCCGAGGGGACGGCCCCCTCTTTTCTTTTTGGAAGCGGCGGGAAAGCGGGGAGGCGAAAGGGAGGAGGAAGAGGAGAGAAAAAGAGGAAGAGGAAGAGGAAGAGGAAGGGAGAGAGAGAGAAAAAAAGAACGGGAGAAAAAGAGAGAGAAAATGAGAGAGCAAATAAACATTAGCACTTGGGATTCCTTTTTTCACCTCTTATTTAATCCGTCTTTCACACGCAAGAGGAAAGGGGGAAATGGAATTGGGAGAGGGTACACACGCGGGGGGGGTGAGGGAGGGGGGAAGTGAAGAAGCGGAAGAAACCTCAAAACGGCGAGGCCCGCTCTCTGAGCAACAACGACCCTCTCTGAGCGACGACGGCCTCGAGGTAAGTCTGCCCTTCCGGCGGCTCAGGCCAAGCTCGTCCTCAAACAACCCCAGACGCTGGATAGTTTAAGGGTTAAGACCAGGGCGCGGGCGTAGAGTAGCGGGAGGAGGCTAGGTAGTCGCCGAGGTTGGCCGAGGAACGAGGAAGAGGGAAGAGGCAAGGGCCGCAGAAAAAGAGAAGGTTTCGAAGAGAAGATTGAACAGTTGGCGGCACGACCGTCACTCTTTCTTCCTCCTCTTTGTCTTTCCCTCCATCTCGGGCGTAGATTAGCGTGAGGAAATTAGTTAGTCGCCGAGATTGGCCGAGAAAAGAGGACGAGGGAAGAGAAAAGGCCGCAGATAAAGAGAAGCGAGAAGACTGTTTCGAAAGAGAAGATAGAACAGTTGGCGGCATGACTGTCACTCTTTCTTCGTCCTCTTTGTCTTTTCTCCTCTCCTAACCTTTGAAACTTTCATCAAACCCTACGCCATGCGATCCAGAGCGGCAGTGCTTCAGCTGCTCTCGGGGATCGTCCTGCTCTGCTCTGCGACGAGAGCGCAGGTGAGCATTTTGCTTCTTCTGAAATCTCGACGACGAAGAAATCGTTCGAGCCAATGTCTCGTCGCCCAAAGCCTCGACGTCTCTTCCTCCGGCTCTGGAGGAAGAGGGCGGCGTTATCGCTCTCTGTTCTTGCTTGCTGTGATGAGACGTGTACCATTTACTATGACGGCCGAAGTTTTGAGAGGACAGCGAGCCTGTGGCGGGGTACGGAGAGCGCGATGGATTCTGTGCGATGACCGAAATATTGAAACCCCAAGCATTGCGTCCTTTGTCCTCTTTTCGCCGCGACCGCACCGACAGCTCGCCGCATCGAGTGTTATTTACTTTGAATGGGCGATGCCAAGCGTTTCATCTTCGGATCAGGAGATATTTCAAAGGACATGGGACAGAGAGAGGAAACTTTTCGAGCGGTGCTCGTCCGCCGTGGCGGGAAGCACAGAAACCCTGAGGAAAGAAAAGGAAAAAATCAAAACGGCTCTCTCTTTCGCTTTTCTTTTCTTCCCCCTCTCTCGTTCTCTTCGCTTCCTTGCCCTTCGATACGAAAGGAGAAGAACAGAAGAATAGAGAGAGCGAGAGGGAGAGAAGAAGAGAGAGAGAGCGAGAGGGAGGGAGAGAGCTCTTCTGTCCCTTGGCTCTGTCGAGTTTCTTCTCTCTGTCTCTCTCTCTCTCTCTTCTCATCCTTGCTCTCTTGTCTTCCGTCCTTCAAGAAAACTGAAACCCCCTCTCCCTCTACCCCGTCTCCCTCTACCCCCTTCTCCCTCTACCCCCTCTCCCTCGTGCAAAACCATCTTCAGGCAACCGAACTCACTCGCCCGCCGCCCGTTTCCCTGACCGCAGGGAACAAGAGCTTTCCTTGGCAGCTCCGCTCGTGGCTCCCGCCGAACAAAAACACCACCGTCGGCGCCCTCGGGCGGGCCGTCGGCTCCGTCGCCAACTCCTCCAACCCGCTCAACGCCACCAAGGCCGTCACGCAGGGCCTGGCGCTCTACAAGCAGGAGACCAAGGCGCTGATCCTGGGGCAGGCGGGCATCGTCTCGTTCGTCAACTCGGTCAACACGTCGGCGTCTGCCGGCTCGCCGATCAGGTGCTTCGTCGACCCCTCGACGGGGCAGCTCGTCGGGATCGAGCAGGCCGGCCAGACCGCGTGCTCGCCCACGGGGGACGTCACTGTCGTGCCTGCCTCTGCCGGTTACATCTCGCAGGTCAAGCTCGCGTACACCTACGACGGCGCCTTCATCGGCCGCCTCGTTTTCGACCTCAAGGCGAACGCGACCTCAAAGCCCGTTTCGTACACCTGCGGCAGCGCCGGAGGGAAAGCCGTGGACCTGTTGCCGAGCAAGGGGGCCTTTGTCGTGACCAAGCTCGGCGTCGGGTGCGCGCCTCTGCCTGCAGTGGCCGCTGGGACTGGCCTCTCGGCCAGGACCATCACCGTCACCGCCGCCGCGCTCCGCCCTCCAGTCGTGACTCCAAGCTTGGCGAGGCTCGACGTCGCCTCGGCGACGCTGGTGATCC
>Ga0114918_10001361_pt1 | contig 21909 bp, 13 predicted proteins | sample LantaG_FD_87015 | JGI IMG/M metagenome (GOLD analysis project Ga0114918, IMG submission 87015) | Deep subsurface microbial communities from Baltic Sea to uncover new lineages of life (NeLLi) - Landsort_02402 metaG | ecosystem: Environmental > Aquatic > Marine > Oceanic > Sediment | place... | reverse complement strand
GTCAGTGGCGCGGCAGTGTCTGTTATCGCACCCCCGCGCCCCGCTCCCAGACACACAAACACACACACACACACACACACTTTCCTCCTTCCCGTGCGCCCCCTACGACCCCATCTCCTGGCGGCGGCGGAAGTAATCCTCCAGCGTGAACTTGCGCCCGCCTTGGTCCCCGCCGGCCCCTCCCGCTCCGTTGCGCACGGGGGGCGCCCAGGCGGGCCCCAGCAGCCCGCGCGCGACCTCCGCCGTGTTCTTAGGCGGGGCCGGGGCCGTCGCCAGGCGGGTCAGGTCCAGCCCCAGGACGGGCGCGTACATGACACGCGGGTCAGCCGCCTCCGCGGGCGTGTCGGGCACGGCGGGAGGGGCGGCGGGCGCAGCGGCGGCGTCCTCCGCCTTGGCGCCGCCCTCTCCATCCCCACCTCCCCGCCGCCCGCCGCCCGTCGCCCACATGTGGCGGGGCCGCGTCTCCCGCCGGCGGAAGGGGTCGGCCGTCGCTGCGCCACCGCCAGCACCGTCCGTATCGTCGCCATCCTCGCTGGCGCCCAGGCCGCCACCGCCACCGGCGCCACCGCCACCCGCCCCGCCCACCGCCCCGCCCGCCACGCCGGGGACGCCCTTGAGGCTGTTGGCCAGGTTGCGCTCCGCGTTGCGCCGGTTGACGGCGTCCAGGGAGGAGGCGGCGGCCGCGGCCCGGGCGGCCGCGTCCTTGGCGGCCGCCGCGTCCAGGGCCTCCAGGTCGGCCGCCAGGCGGGCGGCCTCGGCCGTCTCCCCCGCCTGCACGGCCGCCGCGTGCAGCGTGGCCAGGCGCGTGCGCTCGACCGCCCGGTTGCGGGGCCCGCCGCCCGCGGCCCGGCGGGCGGCGACCATGGCCTTGACGTCGTCCGCCGTGTAGGTGTAGGCCGCGCCCGCCGCGATGGCGGCCGCCGCGTCCCGGGCCGCGGACCGGGCCCAGGGCCGGCGCCCGTCCCGCTTCAGCTGGCGGCCATGCGACTCCCACTCTTCCTCAGACATGGCCGCGTTGGAGACGAGGGTGGCAGGGAAGAGGCGGGTGGACGCGCCGCGGGCGACTTTCAGCCAGGTACACGTCCGGATGGAGCGCCCCGGCGGGGCGGCGCCGGGCGCGGCGGACGCGGGCGTCCCCGGCGGCAGGGCGCCCGCTGTCAACTCATAGGGTGTCGGCACGGGTGTGCCGCCGTCCCGGTAGGTGCCGGGCGGGCGGTCGACGGCCTCGATCACCTCGCCCACCATGTAGGCGGCCTTGTAGGCCAGGCGGATGAGGGTACCGGGCAGGGTGCGCCCCGCATGAGGCTCGCCCAGCCAGCGCGCCAGCTGGGCACGGCGGACCTGGGCGGCCACCGCCTCGGCATGCGAGGCGGGCTCCGCGTCGGCCTCGTCCTCCTCCTCATCATCAGCGCCAGCGCGGCCGTACCTGCGCCCGCGGCTGGTGGAGGGCGGGGGCAGGCCCCGCGCGTCCTCGCCGCTCTCGTACCCGTCCTCCTCCTCGACGGCCCGGCCGGGACGCGTCGTGTAGTCGTCTCCCACCCCGGGTTCCTCGCTGCGCGCGCGCGCGGCCGCGCGCGCGTCCGCGACGGCCGCGGCCGCCCGGTGGGCCTCCCGCAGCTCCGCTGCCGCCGTGCGGCGGGCAGACGCTTCGGGCTGCTTGGATCGGGCGGCCGCCCGGTCGGGCGCGGCGGCGGCGGCGGCGGCCGCCGCCCGGCCGCGCCTCCCCGTCGGGCGCCCGCCCGCCGCCAGCCGCGCCGTGCGCCGGCGGGCCAGCTCCGCGTCCCGCTTCTCGGCGCGTTCGGAAATGATCACCTCTCGCTCCAGCTCGTTCATGGCCATCAGGGCCGCCCGGTCCTCCAAGTCGCCCATCAAGTCCGAGCCGAAGCCGTCGTCGATGTCCGAGCCGTAGTCGGAATCGGCGCCGCCGGCGGTGGCGGCATCCTGTGTGAGGAAAGTGTGTTGGTGTGTGCCGTGTGAGTGGAGAGACGGCGCGATCCCGCCGCGCGGGGGCCCGCTGGAGAATGCGATGGAGCTCCCTGGGCGGGTGGGGCGGAGGAAGTCACGGCGTGGTGCGTGCGTGCGTGGGACATGCTCCCACGCCGCCGCCGACAACGCAAGCCGCTCGCAATTCCCGGTCGCTTTTCTCTCTCTTTCTCTCTCAGCTTCTCACCTCCTCCCGCGGCCGCTTGCGGCCCGCGTCGTCGTCCGAGTCCATTGCGTAGTGTGTGTGTTTGGAGAGAGAGTGCGAGTGTGTGGAGTGTACGTGCGTGCGAGCGCGGTGCACGCGGAAAGCAAGTCTGAGACACGGCTTTTCTCTTGCTCTGGCTCTCTTACACCTCTGCTGCTGCTGCTTTATCTTTCTCTCCCTCGTCCTCCTCTCCCACATGTCCAATTTTATGCAAAGTCACCGCACCGCCCGTCCACTCCGCCGCGGCGTCACGCCCGCCTCATCAAACTTCAGGGCCCGGGCGGGGGTGGGAGCGGCAGAAGGCGCGGTGCCACTGCCACGACCACCACCTCCACCACCACCCCGCGGCGGCCGCCCAGGCGTGGCGCACGCTGGAGCCGGCAGGGGCGGGGTGCCCCCGCCCCCGCCGCCCGCCACAACCAGCACGTCGCTGGGCACCCCGTACACGACCGCCGCGCACCCGATGAGGTGCCGCAGCCGGCACGCGCCCCGGGCCTTGGCCACCGTGGCCGCCACGCAGCGGCGGGGGCGGGGGTCGGTGTTTTGGTCCCGAGCGGGCCCGCCCCGCCCTCCGCCTCCGCCTCCACCCACCACCACGCCCCACTCGCCCAGGGTGGCCGCCGCAAACCGGTCGATGTCCCGGTCCGTGACGTCCCACAAGGTGGCGACGACGGCGGGCGACCCGCCGGCTAGCCATCCCGGCAGGCCGCCGCCCACCGCGCCAGCGACACCCCGCGGCCGCAGCGCGCCCGAGGAACACCCCATCAGCAGGGCGCCCGCCCGCAGGGCGGGGCGGGCGGGCGGCGGCTTGCGGGGCAGGTGGGCTTCGCCCCCACCGTGTCCCGCATACACAAACAGGCCGGGGCGGGCCAGGGCGGACGCCAGGTCGGCCGGGCGCAGCGACGCCACGCCCGCCACGCCCGCCCCGCCGCTCCATCCGCGCCTCCCCGCCAGCAGAGCCTCAAAGGCGGCCTGCGTGGGGCCCAGGTCGCCACCCGGGTTGACCAGGAAGGCGCCCGTGGCCGCGTCCAGGAGGGCGGCGGCAGAGGCGGAAATGGCGCCGTCGTGCTCGCCCCACTCCGCTTGCGGCTCCTGCGCGCGCACTGCCGCGGCCGCAGCGGCCGCCAGGGAGGGCGCCCGGTACAGGCGGGCGCCCGACAGGCCGGGCAGGCCCTCCCAGGGTAGGGCCTGCAGCGCGTCGTCCGCGGTCAGAAGGGTGGGCCCACGCGGGAGGGTGGGGCGAGGGGATGGGAGTGGGGGTGGGGCGGCCGGGCGAGCAGCGGCAGAAGCACCCCGGTGCCGCCCCGGCGTCGCGTCGGCCAGGGTCAGGCGCCCCACGCCCGCCGCCAGGGCGTCCGCGGGCGTGGCCGCGCCCGCCGCGCCGGTCTCGTCGCGCATGCCGACCAGCAGGCCGCCCCGGCGGCGCGGGGTGGCCGGCACGGGCGGCGGCGGGGCGGCGGCCGGGCGGCGGGGCGGCGGGCGTGGGGTGGGCGGCGGGGCTTGTGCCTGCTGCCCGCCCCCGCCCCCCCAGGCCGCCCGGATGGACGCCGCAGCCGCCTCCGCCGCGCCCACGCCCGCTCCCGCCAGGCCCGCCACCAGCTCGGCCTCGGTCAGGTCGGGCGCGGCAGCAGCCAGCAGGGCCGCCAGGGCCCGGCCGACGGCGGAGGGTGGGGCGGCTGAGGCCGCGACCGCGGCCGCTCTGGCCACCCGCCCGTCCTCCAGCAGGGGCCGCCCCAGGAGGGCCGCCCGCCAGGGGCCCAGCCAGCCCCCGTCCAGGCTGGCCAGGAGCCCCCCCAGGCAGGCGTCCACGGCCGTGCGGGCGGCCCACCAGGCGGCGACGCCGGACGTGGGCGCGGCATTGGCAGAAGCATCGCCCTCGTCCACCACCAGGGCCATGCTCTCCGCGCTGGCCGCGTGGATGGCTGCCAGGGCCGCCAGGGCGGCGCCCGCGGGGCCGCCAGGAGGGCGAGGTGCGGATGTAGCACCACTGGCACCCTCGACAGGCAGGCCCACGTCCAGGATGAGCGTCGGCTCGCCCCCGCCGCCGCCCGCCCGCAGGATGCGCAGGGTCCGCCCGCCGGCCGTGGTCGTCAGGGCGACGGCCGGGCAGCCGGCCGGCAGGGCGGCCGTCCAGGCCGCCAGGCGGCGGGTGAGGGAGTTGATCAAGGAGGCGGCGTCGCACGTCTTCTCTTCTTCATCCGCCACCAGCAGGCCGCGGGCACGCACGGCACCGGCCCCCTCGGTCTCGCCCGTCGTCTCCGCGTGCGTGGCCGCAGCCAGGGCGGCCGCGCCCGCCCGGGCGGTCAGGGCTGCGCCCAGGGAGGACCACAGGGCCGACGCGGCCGCGTCGACGGTCGACTGAGCGGGAGGCGAGGCGCTGCCCAGCAGCAGCGCGTCCGCCAGGGCGACACCGGCCGGGCGGGCCAGGAGCGGCGCCCGGCGGGCCAGGTGGGCCGCCCGGAGCAGGGCGGGCGGGATGGGGGGGTGAGAGGCGGCGGTGGCGTCCGGCGGGGCCGTGCGCCAGTCCAGGGCCGTCCCGACCAGGGCCCGGATGCAGCCGGGCGCCAGGGCGGGCGCCGGGGATGGCCCGTGCGCGAGCAACAGGGCGGCCGCCTCGGCCAGCGGGTGGCCGGCCTCGGCCGCGTCGGACGCGACCGCCGCCGCGGCGTTGGACGCCCCACCCCCTCCCGCCGCCCGGGCGCCCAGCAGGCGGGCTCCCAGGGCCGCCTCCACGCCCGCCCACCCGCAGGCCGTCTCCTTGCCCGCCAGCAGGGCGACCACGGCCGAGCCCGCATGGTTGGCCGCTGCGGCCGCGCCCCGGGCCAGGGCGGCCTCCCCCGCTGCGGACACCAGGGCGGCTGCGGCCAGGCGGGTGCCGGGGCGGCCGGGCGCGCTGCTCCGCGCCAGCGCGCCCGCCCCGCGCCGGATGCAGGCGTCCACGGCCGCCCACTCGCCCCGGTCCGCCCGCCCCGCCGCCTCGGCCGCGGCGAAGGCGGCGGCCAGGGCGGCGCCGCCCGCGGCGCTCGCCAGCGCCCGCCCCTCGCGCACAGCGGCCAGGGCGTCGTCCGGCGCGCCCGCCGCCCGGCAGGCCGCCGCCGCGGCGGCCAGGCAGGCCAGGTACTGGGCGACGGCAGTCCACCAGCCGGGCGGGCAGGAAACAGCACGGTGGGGAGGAGGCGGGGAGGCAGCATCCTGCTTCGCCTCCTCTTCCCCTCCACCCAGCAGCGGCGTCAGCTGGGCCACCGCCAGGCGGACCGCCCCGCCCGCCGCGGCCAGGGCGGCGGGTGCGTCACCAGCCCGCCCCGATGCCGCTGCCTGGAGGAGGCGGGCCCGGATGCACAGCGGCGCGCAACCGGCGGCCGCGGCGGCCGCGGCGGCCGCGCCCGCCCGGGCTGCCAGGGCCGCGTGCGGGCAGGAAGGTGCGGGCAGCCCAGCCGACGTCGGCAAGTCCTCGTCCGCGGTGGGCCAGGGGTCCAGGGCCGCCAGGGCCGCGTCCGTGGTGAAGCGGGCGTCGCCCAGACCGGCCCAGCCCAGGCAGGCCGCCAGGCGACCGGCGTCATCACCCTCGGGCAGGCCACCCAGGCCCGCCATCGCGGCCAGCTCGCCCGCCAGGGCCGCCAGGTCGGCCGGGGCCAGGGACGACGGGGCGGCGGCGCCCGACGCCGCCCCGTCGATGGCTGTGGCCCAGGCCGCGCAGGCGGCGGCGGTGGAATCCCTGGTGGCGGAGGGGGCCGGCGTGTCGCCGACCTCGCTCTCCTCGACCGCCGCCTCGGCCGCGGTCAGCGCAACGCCGACGGCCGCAGCGCCACACCCGGCGTCCCCAGCCGCCGCGTCGGCGGCCACGGCGGCCGCGGCGGCAGCAGCGGCGGCCTCGCCCACCCGTTCGGGCGTCGCGGAGGACGCGGCCACCCAGGCGCTGTGGTCGTCGCTGGCGGAGGGCCCCTCCTCGCTGCCATTGCCGCAGACAGCGGCCACGGCTTCCGCCCCCGCCGTCAGCAGGGCGACCAGGGCGTGCGCGGCGCCGGCGTCCGCCGCGACGCGAGGGGAGGCATGCACACCTCCTTCAAGAAGGCGGGCCGCCCGCTGAGCGCACTGCAGCGGGAAGGCGGGATCGGAGGGCGACGCCAGGCGGGCCGCGCCCAGCAGGGCGGCCGCCCGGACAGACGCGCAGCGCGCGCAGCCCACCAGGCCCGCCAGGGCCGCGGCCGCGTCGGCGCCGGGTGGCAGCTCGCCCCGCCCCGCCGCGGCCGCCAGGGCGGCCGCGTGCGCATGGGCCAGGGTGGCGGCCGCTGGGATCGGCAGGCCGGCACCGCAGGTCGCCAGGCGGAACCCGCCCCGCACCGCGGCGGACGCCAGGGCGGCCAGGGCGGCGTGCGCGCCTCCCGCTCCAGCCCACGCCCGCACGCCCAGGCGGACGGAGGCCGCCGCCGCGGCGGGCTCGCACCCCGCATCCAGCTGGGCAATCGCCAGGGCGGCCGCCCGGGTCGACACCAAGCCCAGGGCCGCCGCCCGGGCGGGACCGGGCGGGGCGGCCCGGGCGGCCACGACCGCGCCCCGCACGGCCGCGGCCAGGGCCGGCAGCGCGGCGGCCGGCCGCCCGTTCGCCGCCAGGCGGCCGCCCACGCCCGCGATGGCGCCGCTCGCCCAACGCAGCTTGTCCGGGCCCAGGAGGCAGGGCGTGGGGGGAGGGTTCGGGAGGGGTGTGGCGCGCTCCTCGCCCGCCCAGTCGGCGGTGCAGGCATCATCATCCATGCCGCCGCCCTCCTCCTCCTCTTCTTCTTCTTCATCGTCCGACAAGCCGTCCGCCCCGTCTGAGACGAGCGTCGCCACCCCGTCGGGCGCCAGGCTCCACAGCGCCTCCCAGGACCCCGGCTCGCAGACGGGCGAGGCGGACAGGATGCCCTCCCGCAGCTGGGCGGCCCCCACCAGGCAGGAGAGCGCCGCGTAAGCGTCGCTGGGCGGGGTGGGGGTGGGGGGCGGGCCTAGGGCGAGCGACGCCGCGCCGGCCAGGGCCGCCGCCGCGGCGTCCACAGCCGCGACGGACCAGGCGGGAGGCGGCACCAGGCGTCCGCCTCGGCCCGTCCCCAGGCGGCGCCGCAGGGCGGACGCGGCACGGAGGGTGACGCGCCGGTCTGCAGGGTCGGCCGGGGCGGCCTGCGGCGCCGCCAGGGCGGCCACCCAGGGCGTGCCGGGCGGGGCAGGCTCGCCCACGCCTGCAGCGGCCGCGTACAGCCAGGCGCCAAGGGACGCGGGCGGCGGCGCGGCCGCCGCGACGGTCGCGGTCACGGTCGCGGCCGTCGCGGCGTGGATGGAGGGCGGGCTGGCCGCCGCGGCCGCGACCACGGCCTCCAGGGCGGCCAGGGTGGCCAGGGGAGGGGCGCCACGCAGGCCGGTGGCGGCAGCCGCCGTCGCGGGGGCCGGGCGCTCCAGGGCTACCACCAGGCGCACCGCGGCCGCGGCCGCGGCGGCCTTGGCAGAGGCACCCCCGCCGCTCGCCAGGCGTAGGGCGGCGCCGCCGCAGGCGACCGCGGCGTCCAACGCGGCACCGCTGCCCCCGCCCGCCCGGCCCCACTTCGCCAACCAGGCCGCCCCGCGGAGCAGGGCGGACACTAGGGCGCCTGCGTGGGCGGCGGCGCCAGCCGGGGAGTCAGCAGCCCCCAGCAGGCGTGGCACCAGGCGGGTCGCCACGTCCGCGGCCGCCCGTAGCGTGGCGGGCGGGTCATCCGCCGCCGGCCCCGCCGCGGCTAGGGTCAGGGCGGCGCCGACCAGGAGGGTGGTCTGCTCGGCGGCCCAGGGTCCGCCGTCCTCACCGCAGCCGCCGTTCCACCACCGGCCTGGCCCGGCAGCGCCAGACAGGAGCGCACCGGCCGCGCGCGCGGCGGGCTCTGCAAGATCCGCGCCCGCAGTCGCCCGGGCCAGGGTGTACCACCGCACCTCCGGCTCGTGTGGACGGGTGGAGGGTGTGGCGGCACCACCATGGGCGACGGTTCCCGCTTTAGCGGAGCCCCAGGCCGCGGCCAGGGCGGCCGCCGCGTCCGCGCCGAGCGCTGCCCATGCAGCGCATTCGGCGGACGGCGGCGGAGGGCGACTCCCGCGCGCGCCGCCGCCCTGCTGCTCACCGCCGCCACCACTCCCCGCCTCCTCCTGCAAGCGCGCACATGCCAGCTTGACCAGGGAGGACAGAGCGGGCAGGTGTGGCGTGCCTGACAGCAGAGGCGCGGCCGCGGTCCGGGCGGCAGCCGCGTCGGGCGCGGCGGTCGCGGCCGTGAGGGCGGGGTAAGGGGGGTGGGTGGGCATGTGGTTCGCGTTGTGTGTGTGCTGCACGAGTGGACGCACACAGGTGGCCCCTTTCTCTCCGTGCGCGAGGCCGTGCGCGCGCGGCGAGAGGACCGTTTGCGAGAGAGAAAAACGGAGAGAATGGTGCTAGTGCTAGAGTTTGGACCCTCCGAGGCGCGAGCGCCGCTCTCGCACACCTGTGACCCTATTCCTGGCCGCCACGCCCCGTACCCGAACCCCAGCTACCATAAGCCCCCTCTTTCTTCTCTAGACGAGTCCAACAGTTCTAGCAGCCCACCCTTGCACGAAGCAGCAGTACCGAAACACACAGGTACGTCCCCCCTAAGCCCGAATGGGGAGACGAGAGTCGTTGAGGCGTGCGCCGCCACAGCCGAGCGAGCGCTCTCCCAACACCCCCCGAAACAACCGCCTCGAAGCAGTCCATAGCCTCGTGCTTGCTTGCCTGGCGGACGGTGTGACCTGTGCCTACATGATCGGTGTGGACACGGGATACGTCAAGGCGGTGGACTGTGCGGGGGTCGAGGAGGAGGGGGTGGGCGAGAGTCAATGCCGCCGCCGCGAAAAGAGAGAGGCCGCTCGCGCTCCTCCTCCTTGTCTCGCTCTCTCTCTTCAACCTCTCTCCTCCTCTCTCCCGTGTGTCCCGGCGCAGAAACCAAACATGGGCAACCCCATCTACTACCCGCCCTGTCCCTCGCCGGGCGGCGCCCCCCCCTGCGAAGAGAACGATACCCTCCCTGCCCGCCCTCACCGCCGCGACCTGACCGCCGAGGTCGCGGGCGCCCTGGCGGATGCCGACTTTTACTTTGGGCGCGCGCCCAACGGCGGCCCGCCCCGCGCGCGCCGTGGCGGCGTGGACGAGGGCGAACCCGCCGACCACCCGCCCTCCGCCTGGGGCGTCGGCTTCCGGTGGGGGCTGCCCCCCCTGCCCGCTGCCACCCACCGCGGCGGGCCGGGGCCGGATGGCCCCGCCTGGCTGGGCTTACCGCCGCCCAGGGACGCGGCCGCGGCCACGGCCGCCTCCACCTCCGCCGCCTCATCCCTGGACCGCCTGCGCCGGGAGTTGATGCTGTCCGCGCTAGACCCGTCTGACTGGGATGCCGCCTTTGGCGGCGGGGGTGGTGGTGGTGGTGCGGGCGGCGGGCGGCGGGCGTGGATGCTGGCGCCGCGGGCGCTCCCACCCCCTCCGCCCCTCAACCACCCGTCCACCCTGGCGACGGCGCTGCTCCGCGCCTCCGCGGGCGACGCGGCGGCCCGGGTGCTGGAGGTGCAGGCCACGCTGGCAGCCCTAGAGGGGCGGCTGGGCGCGCTGCAGGCGGCGCGGCGGGCGCGGGCGGCCGCGACCGTGGCCGCGGGGCGCATGGTGTGATGAATGGAAAGAGAGGCTAGAGCGTGAACACACGAACAAGCACGGAGGGAAGAGAGAGAGAGAGAGAGCTGCGCGCGCGCCAGAGCAACATACGCTGTTCAGTGTAGCCCCCCCACACAATTCCGTTTTGTTATCATTTCGCCATGGCCGGGTTTTTGTTTCCCCTCCCCCCTCTCTCTGTCCTCATTCACCGCCGGCTGCGCCGGCTGACCGCCCCGCTCACCGCCCCGCGCGCCGGTCGGGAGTTGGTCGGGCCGCCGCCGCCGCCCGAGCCGGACGCGGCCGGGGCGGGCGCGGCGGGCGCGGACGCGGAGGGCGAGGGCGACTCGTCGCCCCCCTCGCTGCCTTCCTCCTCGCTCTCCTCCTCCTCGTCAGACCGGGCGGCCAGGGCGGCCAGGGCAGCTGCTGCCGCAGCCCGCCCCGGCCGGGTCCGCCCGCTTGCGGCCGGCACAGACGCCGCCTGGCCCGCCACCCGCTTCAGGGGGTGAGCTACCGGCTTGGCGCCCGCGGGCGAGGGCTGCGACGGCGGCTCGGACGCGGAGGGCGTGGCGGTCGTGAAGGAGGCGGGCGACGCGTCGTCCGCAGCCTCCTCCTTGTCCTCTCCCTCCTCCTCCTGTGCGGTGGGCGCCACGCGCGGGGCTGCCCGGCGGGCCGGCCGGGCCGGCCGCTTCACGGCAGCCGCTGGACGCGTCTCACCCGTGCCCTCGCTGGAGGAGGCGCCAGAGGCAGAGGCAGCGGCCTCAGTGCCGGCCGGCCGCCTGCCGGGGCACGCAGCTGCTGCAGCGTCGGCCGCAGACTTGACCAGGGCGGCCACCCGCCCGGCCGCCACGGACGCCGCGCCCGCGCCAGCCACGGCCGCGGCCCAGGCGGCGACAGCTCCAGACTTCAGGCGGGCTGCCAGGGCCGGCGGCGGCGTGCCTTGGGCGTCCTCTTCCTCATCATCATCATCGCTGCCAGGGCGCCCGCCCCGGCTGGGTGAGGACGCGACCCCGCCCCCGCCGCCCGCGGTGCTGGCTCGCCGGGCGGCGGTCGCGGCGGCCGTGGCGGTGACCGCGACCGCGGTCGGCCCCCCACCCACCGTGCTGGCCTTGCGGGCGATGGGCGTGGGGCCGGTCGGCTCGACGACCAGGCCGGCCGCCCGGGCCAGGTCAGCCCCGCGCGACCGTGCGGCCGTCGCAACCTCGACCGCTCGCCCCACCGCCTCCGCCTCGGCTTTCGCCATCAGCGGGCGAGGGGAGCGCAGCGCCGCGGCTGCCACGGCCAGCAGCCCCCACGCCGCCGCCGCCGCGCAGGCCGACGCCGCCAGGTCGGCCAGGGCGGCCGCGTCGGCCGCGGCGCCGGCCTTGGTCGCGCCGTGCGCCCGGCCCAACCCCAGCGCCGCGCGCTCGGCCGCGGGCGGCAGCCAGCCCGCCGCCGCCCGCCCCGCCCGCGTCGCTAGCACGGTCTGCACTACAAAGGCCAGCAGCAGGGTGCGGGCTAGGTAGGCGCCGCAGGCGACGGGCACGGCGCACCAGGCGGCGGCCCGGTTGCAGGCGGCTGTCCGCCTATCGGCCGCGGATGCGCGGGCGGCAGCGGCCAGCACGCCGGCGCAGTCGCCGTCCAGGGCCGCCAGGGCGGCCTCCAGCACGGCGGGGACGGCGGCCGCCGCGGCCGTGGCCACGGCCGGCAGGGCGTTGGGCACGCCGGACACGGTGTGCGCGGACCCGCACCCGACCTCCAGGGCCGACAGCTGGGGCGGGGTGACCAAGGGTGCCAGGCCCGCGGTGGCGGCGACCAGGGCGGCCTGGCGGGCGGTCTCGGAGGGCGGCGTGGGGACGACCACGAAGCGGAGGGAGGGTGCGGAGGGCGGGCTGCGGACGCCAGACCCCCGGACGCCCCGGCACCCTTTGGCCGCGGCCGCGGCCGCGCGCGCGGCGGGCGTGCCTATCAAGATGGGCGGCCCCACCAGGACGGCCACCACGTCCGCGCCCGCCGCTAGGCGGGTGATGATGGCGTCCGTGACGGCGAGCGGCTGGGAGCCGGCAGACGCGGCCGCGCCGTAGAAGACGATGCAGGCGTCGACGAGCGGGCAGGCGAGATGGGTGGGCGGCAGTGCCAGCACGGGCGCGGGCGCGCCGCATGCGGCGTCGACGCCGGCACCGGCCAGCCAGGCGTGCTGCGGGGGTGGCCGGGACGCGTCACCGCCACCAATACCACCAATGTCCTCACTGGCTGCTGTTACCAGGGTAATGGGCCCGTCCAGGCGCACCCGCGTGGACGCGCCGGGCGCGGCAACGAGGGCCGCAGCCGCGCCCGCGTGCGTGACGCCGCCGGCCGCGTCGCAAAGGACGAGCAAGCGGGCGCGGGTGCGGGGCGGGGACAGGGGGGCGGCGCGCGCCGCAAAGGGCGGGGAGCTGGAGATGGAGACCAATTCTGTGTACAGATAGGAGAGCGTCGCAAAGGCGGCGCCCTCCGGGGCGGAGGGCGGGTGGCGGGGCATATTGGACAACGCGAAGAGAGGAAGACGACGCGGAGACCGTTGACTGAGTGGGGACGGCGCTCTTCCTGGCTCACTCTCTCCTTCTCGCTGCCACTAGAGGCGTGGCGTGCGCACGCCACGCCACGCCACGCCACGCACGTACACTCTCCTCCCCACGCAGATGCTACCAGTCGCACTTCGGTTGCGGCACGCCTCCCTTGTGACCTCGCCTCCCCCTCGCGCGGCGGCGGCCAATTGGCCGCACACTCCTCGCCGCCCGACCCACCTCACCAGGCGCCTCCCTGCCCGCCCCGCCCCGGCCGCCATGCCCCGCCGCACCGTCGCTGCGGCTGCGCCTGGCCCCGCCCCGCCCCCCGCCCACCCGGCCCTCCACGCCTTCAACGCCTCCACCAAGTGGCTGGTCTCGGGCGCGGCCGCGGCGACCGCGGCCGTGCGCCGGGATGCGGCCGTCGGCTGGGCCATCGTCGGCGCGGTCGCGGCCGCCTTCCTGGGCAAGGTAATACACGAAGAGAGAGACGCGTGGGAGGAGGTGTGACAGGGCTCGCACACACGCCCCTCATGTCCCATCCCCATCCCCCTTCTCTCTAGCTCCTGAAGCGGCTCATCAACCAGGCCCGCCCACCCAGCGCGGCGGGCGTCAAGGCCGACCCGGGCATGCCGTCCTCGCACGCCACCAGCCTGGCCTTCCTGGGCGTGTACGCGGCGGTGGGGCTGGAGGTGGGGTGCGGCCGGCGCGGCGCCGCGGTCGCGGTGCTGGTGCTGGCGGCCGGGCTGGTGAGTTGATGGGCAGAGCGGGGGGAGGTGCGTCACCCTGGCTCTCTCTCTCTCTCTCCCTCTTCACCCTGTCTCTCTCTCTCTCGCTCCTTCCAGACCTGGCTCCGCGTCCGCCTGGGCCTGCACACGCCAGCCCAAGTGGTCGTGGGCGCGGCCCTGGGCACCGCGTCCGCGCTGGCCTGGGCGAGCCTGGGGCGGGCGTGGGCGCTGCCCGCGGTGGCGGCGCACCCGGCGGTGGAGGCGGGGCTCACAGGGGCAACGCTCGTGGCGGGGGCCGTGTTTGCGGTGACCAATCTGAGGCCGACGTGGCTACGTCGGCCTCAGAGGAGGGGGTAAGAGAGAGAGGAGGGAGGAGAGAGAGGGCCGGGGTCGCGCGGGTAAAGAGAGAGAGAGGCGAAGAAGGTTGAGAGAGCACTCCCACACGCTCGCTCGCTCGCCACCCACACATTTGGACGCAAGACGCGCCCATCCGCTCTCTGCGCAAGCACACACACGCACACCGCCGCGTCACCTCTCGGGCGGCCCCCGCAGACACTTCCCCCCTCCCTACGACCTCCCCTCGCTACCGAGGGGAACGAGGCGTGGCAGAGGAGTCTCTCTGCTTTGCCTGCGCGTTGCTCTCGCACGCAGCTGTCCGTGACGCCCTTCTTTTCCCCCCAAACCACCCCCCATGCCCCAAGCCTCCCTGGAGGACTCTGTCCTGCCGGACAGCGACTCCGGCGACGGCCGGCCGACCGGCGAGGAGGAGGAAGGCGAGTGAGGAAGAGCAGAGGGGGTGGGCGTGTGCGCGGCGAGAGAGAGAGAAAAGAGACACCCCCGCATTCGTGCCCGCGCGGAATTTCCAAACGAGCGTGCACTGGCCCCTGCCCTCTCACGCCCCTCGCCCCTCCACAAACCACCCTCCTCCACTCAAAGTCGCTATGGAGGTCACCACGGCCGCCCCGGCCCCGCCCGTGGTGTCGCCGGCCGACGCCCCGCCGTCCGAAGGCGCGGCCGGCGCGACCGAAGAGTCGCCGCCCGCGTCCGGCGCCGCGCCTGAGACCAAGGAGGAGGAGGAAGACCCGGACGACCAACCCCCTACCCAGGCCGAGGCCGCCGCCGCCGCCGCCGTCCGGGCCGCCAACGTGGCGGCCCTGGTGGGCGGCGACCTGGCCGTCACCCGGGCGCCCGCCCTGCGGTCCCTGACCGTGGACGCGGACGCCGTCCTGCGCCGCGCGTTTGTGTGCCCCCACCCGGCCGCGCCCGCGGGCGGGTCGCACGCGCTCGCCCGCAAGCTGGCCAAGCGGTCCTTCTTCGTGCCCTGGGGCGCGACCGCGCCCACCCGCCGCCCTATGCTGGCCGGTTTCGTGGGCAGCGATGCCGTCGCTGGAGCCGGCGTGGACGCGCTCAACCTGGACGACGGCGGCCCGCCCCCCGGCGAGCCCTTGGTCCTGTGGCAGCGCCCGCCCGAGGCCGCCCGTGCCCCGCCCGCCGACGGCGGCGAGGGCCCCTCCGACGCGCCCGCTCCCCCTCCGCCCGGTCCCACCTCCATCGAGGTGGACCCTATGCTCACCCGCTGGCTGCGCCCGCACCAGCGTGAGGGCGTCACCTTTATGTGGGAGTGCGTGACGGGCCAGCGCAAGACGGGCGAGGGCGGGCGGGGTGTCCTCCTGGCGGACGACATGGGCCTGGGCAAGGTGAGGACAGGAGAGGGAGAGTAGGCGCGCACATGCTCATGATAGAGACAGACAGAGAGAGAGAGAGAGAGAGAGAGAGAGAGAGAGAGAGAGGGGAAGAGGCCACGGCGGCGGCGCCCTCACCCTCTCTCTTTCCATCCATCATCATCACCTACCCAGACGCTCCAAGCGCTGGCCCTGGCATGGACCATGCTGACCGCGCCCGCCGTGCCCGAGCTGGGCGCGCCCGCCGTGGGCGCGCCCATCGCCCGCCGCGCCGTCATCTGCTGCCCGACTTCCCTGGTCGGCAACTGGGAGGCGGAGGCCCGCAAGTTCCTGAAGGGGCGCCTGCGCGTACTGGCCCTGTGCGAGGCGTCCCGCGAGGAGGCGGCCGCCGCGGTCGGCCGCTTCCTGGGGCCCCGGGGCGACTAGGTCCTGGTCGTCTCCTACGAGACCTTCCGCATCCACGCGCCCCGCTTCGTGAAAGCGGGCGCGCCCGACCTGCTCATCTGCGATGAGGCGCACCGCCTGAAGAATGACCAGACCCTGACCAACCGGGCCCTGGCCGCCCTGCCCTGCCCAGCGCGCGTCCTCCTGTCGGGTACCCCCTTGCAAAACCAGCTGGGCGAGTTCTTCGCCATGGTCGACTTCACCAACCCGGGCGTCCTGGGCAGCCTGGCCTCCTTCCGCAAGCGGTACGAGGCCCCCATCCTGGCGGGGCGAGAGCCCGGGGCGGAGCCGGACGTGGCGGCCAAGGGTGCCGCCCGGGCGGCCGAACTGTCCGCGACAGTCAACGAGTTTATTCTGCGCCGCACCAACGCGCTCCTGTCCGCCCACCTGCCGCCCAAGGTGGTGGCCATCGTCTGCTGCCGGCTAGCGCCCCTGCAGCAGGCCCTGTACGACCACTTCCTCAAGTCGGTGGCGGGCGCGCGCCTGCTGGCGGCGGGCGCCAAGGCGGCGGCGGTGGCGGCGGCGGCCGCCGCGGCCGCGGCGGGCGAGGCGGGCGCGGGCGCGACCACGGCCGTCACCGCCGTCCAGCCCGCCCGCACCGCCCACATCCTGTCCGCCGTCACCGCCCTGCGCAAGCTGTGCAACCACCCCAAACTGATCTGGGACTCGCTGAAGGCGGCCTCCCGCCTGGCGGCGGTGGGGTCGGGCTCCCGCGCGGCGGCGGGGCCGCCCGGCTTCGAAGGGTGCGAGGCCGTCTTCCCTCCCGGCGTGTTTGACCCGGTGGGCGGGGGTGGCGGCCGCGCGGCCGCGCGTGGCTTTGGCGGGTCGACCGGCGGCTCCCTCCCCGCAGGCTGGCCCGCCCACTCCGGCAAGTTCGCATTTGTCGCCGCCCTGCTGCAGTCCCTGGTGGACCGGGCGGGCGGCGTGGTGGTGGCGGGCACGGCGGGCACGGGCGGCCGCGCGGCGGGCGGGCGTGTCATCGTCCCCGTCGACCGCGTCGTCCTCGTCTCCAACGCCACCCAGACGCTGGACCTGTTCGCCACCCTGTGCCGCGAAAAATCCTGGCCCTGCCTCCGCCTGGACGGGTCCACCTCCGTCACCAAGCGCACCAAGCTGGTGGCGGCCTTCAACGACCCGGCCCGCCGCGAGTTTGTGTTCCTGCTGTCCTCAAAAGCGGGCGGGTGCGGCCTCAACCTGGTCGGCGCCAACCGCCTCGTCCTGTTCGACCCGGCCTGGAACCCGGCGGACGACAAGCAGGCGGCCGCCCGGGTGTGGCGGGACGGTTAGGCCCGCCGCGTCTTCGTCTACTGCCTGCTGGCGTCGGGCGCGCTGGACGAGAAGATCTTCCAGCGCCAGTGCTCCAAGGAGGGGCTCAAGTGTGTGGTGGACGGGGCGGGCGGGGAAGGGGGTGGAGGTACGGGTGGAGATGATGAGGCAGGCCCGGACGCCCAGAACGCGGCCCTCCTGTCCGCGGAGGAGCTGCGCGACCTGTTCACCCTGCGCTCCGACACCGCCTCCGACACGCTGGACGCCCTGCTGGCGGCGGAGGCGGAGGGGCGGCTGGACGGCGGGGGTGGGAGCGGTGGCCCAGACGCGCCGGGGCGCCCCCTCGACCGCGCCCAGGACGGCACGCCCGCGGAGGAGGAGATCTCCAAGTACGCCCGCCACTCCGACCCGGCCACCGTGCCGGACCCGGCACTGGTGGCCGCCGCGGCGGCCGTGCCCGGCACCGTCTCCTTTGTCTTCTCCCTGTCGGTCGACGGCAAGCCGGTCACGGAGGACGGTGAGGCTGGGCCAGCGCCGGCGGCCCTGCCGCCCCCGCCGGCGCTCAAGCCGGCGCTGCTGGTCCGGCCGGCCCTGGCGGACGCGACGAACGTGTTTGTGCCACCCTCCAAGCGGGCCAAGAGCGGGGTGGACGCGGAGGAGGGCGGCGGTGGCGGCGGGCCCGCGCCCACGGTCACCGCGCTGCTGGCCGCTCGCCGCCCCGCAGGGCTGAGGCGCGGCGGTGGCGGCCGCGGCCCCGCGGTGGTGGCCGTCGGCGGTGGCCGTGGGCGCGGCCGCGGCCGTGGCGGCGGCGCCGCCCCCGCGCCTCGCGGCCGCGCCAAGGCGGCGGCCTCCAGCGAGGAGGAGGAGGAGGAGGACGAGTCGGACGGCGACGAGTCGGAGGAGGAGGATGAGACCGAGTCGGGGCTGTCGTCGGCGCGCTCGGCGAGCGAGGGCGAGGTTGAGGAGAGCGCGGGCGAGGAGGAGGAGGAGGAGGAGGAGGAGGGCGGCGGCGGCGATGCCATGGAGGTCGCCGCCGCGCCCAGCCCGCCCAAGCCCAAGGCTGCTGCTGCCAAACCAGCGCCGGCGCCGGCGCGGGCGGCCGCGGTGGCCAGCCCGTCCACCTCCCCGGACGAGGCGCTCCCACCGCCGCCGCCGCCGCCGCCGGCCAAGGCCGAGCCCGCTGCCAAGCCTGCGGCCGCTCCGCCCCTGCCTCCGCCCCCGCCGCCACCGCCGACCACTGTCGACATGGGCGGTGACCTGTTCTGCGACGACGACGACGCGTTCATGTGAAAACAGGCGCGCGTCCCTCTTGTCCGTCCACCCCTCCCCCCCCTTTCTTTTCCTTCTCTCGTCATTAGGACGGCAGCATGTATGCCTTGTGATAAAAACAAAAAACTTTACCTCTTTTTCTAACACGCCGCCGTCCCGCCAATCTCGTCCGCCAGTCGCAGCAGGCGGCCCACGTCCACGCCCGGAGGGTAGTGCTGCAGCAGTTTCAGGTTGGCCGCAAAGTCGCCGCCCAGCAGCTCGCCCCGCACCGCGACCAGCATGGCCACGCACACCCGCTCCAGGGCCGCCCGCCAGGCCGGGTGGCCACCGCTTTCGCCGCCCGCCCCACCCCCTTCCGGCTCCGCGCCCAGGATGCCGTCCCACAGGCGCACCGCGTCCGGCAGGGCAAACTCCTGAGTCAGCCACAGGGTCAGCCACCGGAAGGCGAAGAACTGGGGGTCGACCCCGTTGGTGCCCAGCAGGTGGGCCGCCAGGGGCGGGTCCGCGGCCGCCAGGGCCCGCCCCAGCGAGCCCAGCGTGGCTTTCACGCCCGTCCCGGAGGACCCATGGTCCAGGGCGGGGCAGAACCAGTCCCGGCACTCGGCCATGAGGGCGACCAGGGCGTGGAAGGCGTCCGCCTCGGCCGCGGAGGGCGGGGGTTGTGGGGAGGTGGTGGAGGTGGTGGGTGGGGGCGGAACGGCGGTTCCCTCTCCACTCCCTCCTCCCGTCGCAAAGACAAAGTAGGGGGGAGCCACCAGCTCGTTCATGCCCTGCACATATTGCACGCCCGGGTTGAGCTTGGCGAAGACGAAGAGGGCCCGGGCCAGGGCCGCGCGCGCCGCAGTCGCGGGCGTGTTTGGGGGCGGAGCAGCAGCAGCACCGCCACCACCCTCCTCTCCACCCCCGTCCGCCAGCCCCGAGAAAAAGTGCATGTCAGGGTGGGTGCGGGCGACGTCCCGGTCGATCTGGTCCCGGATGGAGGTGCCCTCGTGGAAGGCGCGCCAGGCGGAGGAGGGCGCGGCCGAGAGTGGGTGGTCCTCAGTGGCGGCCGGGGCGGATGCCGCGCAGTCGTCGTCCACGGGCGGTGGGTCGCCCGCGGGGCGCTCCAGAACGAGTTCAGTGCAAAACTGGGCGTAGGCGGCCCGCTTGGAGGCCAGGACGGCCGGCCAGTCGGCCGGGCGGGGTGGCAGGATGCCCAGGAGGAGCTGTGAGATGGAGAGATGATGGAGAGAGGGGGAGCAGGTTGAGAAAACGAATGGGGCGTGCAGCGCGCGGTCCGCGTGCATGCGTTCTGTCTCTCTCTCCCGCACGCATGCCCAGCTCTCTCTCTCTCACCTTCCATGCCGTCGCGCGCAGGCCGGGAGGACTGTCCGGCAGGCCCCCTAACCGGGCCAGGGCGCGCAGGTTGGCCATGTCCACGACGTGGGCGGGCGGGGAGGCCATCGTTGTCCCAATGTCGGCCGCAAAGCGGGCGGCGCGCTGGGCAAATGTCGGCGGGAGGGGCGGAGGGGCGATGGCAGGGGCGGCAGGGGCAAGTGCTGGTGCTGGTGTTGCCGCTGCCGCAGCCGCAGCCACCGCGCCGAGCGGGTCGTCGGCGGCGTCCATCGTTGTCTTCTTTCGTGAAATGAAAAGAATGAGCGAGCGGGCCGGGTAGATGCGCACACCCCCGCTTTCGACGCTCGGCCCTCCTTCCCTCTAGTAACGATGCCCCTCACGCCAGCCCTCTGCCTCACCCGCACCCCGCCCGTCGCGGGCATCACACCGAGCCTGGCCGCCGCGGTCGGTGGGGCGAGCAGGCGAGGAGCGGGCTCCTCGCCCGGCCAGACCCTGCTGCTGCGCAGCGGGCGGCGAGCGACGGCGGGTGGCACCGATTGGCGGGCCCGCCGAGGCGCAGGTGAGGAGGAGCGGGGGTGGGCGCTGCCGCGCGTGTATACAGGCGGGTAGCAGGTCCCACGGTCTACCTCTTAGGATGTAAATGCGCGCAGGAGCAGGCCGGGAGGGGCGGAGGACACTCACAACACTCACTCTCCTCTTCCAGGCCCGGCCGCGCCCGCGGCCACCCTGCCGTCCGCCTCGCCCGCCGCGGCCTACCTGGCCTCTATCGCGGCCGTCCCCGCCCCGCCCCGCCTGGACGCCCTGGTCCGCCTGCTGGCCGCCCAGGGCCTGGCGCCCGCCAACCCGGCGTGCCGGGCGGGCCTGCACCCGCTGCTCATCCCGCTCGCGGCGGGGCCGTCGGCCGACAGGGTGACGGGCTGGGCGCCCGCCCCTCCCTCTGCCTCCTCCACCCCGCTGCCCGGCTCGCCGCCGCACCCGGCGGGCGGTGACTTCGTCATTGGCCTGCTGCGGTGGGCGACCGCGCCCGACGCGGCCTCCCTGGCCGAGCGCGGCCTGCCCGTCGTGCTGACCACCCCCGGCTCGCCCAGGCTCACGCTCCTGGCACGGTCAGCGGAAGAGTTCGTCCACCGCGCCCTGGCGGAGGAGGAGGCGGCTGGTGGCGGAGGGGGGGCGTCGTCGCCCTACGCGGCCGCCGTCGGCCCGGCCGACTCGCCCTACACGCCGGGCGACGTCCCCGCCGGGACGGCGCCCGGCCCCTCGCCCGCCCTGGACGCCCACCTCGTGCGCCGTGTGGGCGTCTTCCCGGACGTGGCGGAACGGCTGATCGCCCGCCACCTGGGCCGAGGCGACACCATGTCCGCCCTCATCACGGGCGAGTGGTACTCCCGGAAAGGCGCGTTTCCCGGGTGGGGGCGGCCCTATGAGGCGGCCGCGCGCGTGTATGCGTCTCTGGGTCGGGACGAGGAGGCGCGCGACTGCGCGCGGGCGGCCCTGGCCCTGCCCTGGTGGGGCCTGGAGCACGGCTTCGCGGCCGTGGCCGCCCTAGCCCAGCTGCCGCCCACGCCGGGCGGTGTGCGGGGTGCGCTGGCGGCGGCGGAGGCGGGCGCGGGGGGGCTGCCCGTGTCGGCGCGCACGGACGGCCAGGCGGCCGCCGAGGCTGCGGGCGCGGCGCTTGATGATGTGTCGGGCGGGGGAGTGGATGGAGAGGGGCGCGTCGACTGGGCTGCCGCGGTGGGGCCGGCCGCGGACGCGCTGGAGCGGGCGGGGCTGGGCGAGGCGGCCGCCTTTGTGCGGGCGGCCGCGGCTGGTTGAAGAGGGTGAGGGGTGAGCGTGTGAAATGGAAAATGAGAGGTTGAGAAAAGCGGCGCTCGCTCTGCTCGCCCGCCCCATTCGCGCTTTTCCGTGTCGCGCGTGTGTGCGCGCGCCCTCCCACGCGCACGCACACACATCGCACCCAGTGCCATGGACGCCCCCACTGGCGGCGACGCCCTCACCCGCCGCTCCGGCCGCGCTCGCGTCGTGTCCTCCCGGTTTGGCGCGGTCGTGTCGGACACCGAGCGCGCTGCCGCCGCGGCCGCCCGCCTGGACGCGCTGGAGGCGGACGACGACGTGGGCGGCGGGTACGGCCTGGAGGTGGACGAGGATGATGACGACGAGTTTGTGCCGTCGGAGGAGGAGGAGGGTGAAGAGGGCGGCGGCGGCGGCGCCGCCGCCGCCGCAGCAGCAGCAGCAGGAGGGAGCAGCTCGCTCCGCATCGGGGGCCCCACCAACCCGGCCGCGGCCGCGCGCGCGGCGGCCGCCGCCGCCCGCAAGACCCGGGCCGCCCGCGCCGCCGCCGCGACCGTGGCGCGGCGGGCAGGGTCGGGGCCCCGCACCTTTGCCGGCCTGCTGGAGGAGGCCCGCCTGGAAGAGGAGGAGGCGAAGGGTGGCGCCGCGACTCCAAACTGGCTGACCGCGGCAGTCGGCCCGCCGGTCGCGGCCGCGGGGCGCCGGCCCTGGTGCTCCATCTGCGGCATGCCGGGCAGCTACTCGTGCGTGCGGTGCCGGGCCCGCTACTGCGGGCGGCGGTGCGGGGGCGTGCACGCGGAGACGCGGTGCCTGAAGATGGTCGGGTAGAGAGAGAGAGAGAGAAAAGGCCACCGCCAACGCGCGCGCACGCGCGGGGGTGGTGGACGGTGCGCGGTCGTTTTTTTGTTAGTTGAGCAGCGTGTTTGTTTATTGCATCGCACCCCCCGTGCCACGCCTGCGCGCATGCGTAGAGTTGACATGGTCCCGTCTGTGCGTCGCAGCATGCGTTTAATTTTTTTTTCCACACGCGCCGCCCCCCCTC
>Ga0114918_10001360_pt1 | contig 21921 bp, 23 predicted proteins | sample LantaG_FD_87015 | JGI IMG/M metagenome (GOLD analysis project Ga0114918, IMG submission 87015) | Deep subsurface microbial communities from Baltic Sea to uncover new lineages of life (NeLLi) - Landsort_02402 metaG | ecosystem: Environmental > Aquatic > Marine > Oceanic > Sediment | place... | reverse complement strand
CTACCTCGTCGCTCCTCTGGGTAAATAAAATATAGTACTGCCCTTCACTACAAAACAAAGGGACAAGCACTGCAGAAGATTTAAGATTCTTACTGGTAATTTTTCTTTTACTATAATTCAGAAGGATTTCCGCGATTCTTTGTTTCACTGAAAGAAGATTATATCACTTTTCAAAAATCAGCTTCTCTCAAGCTGTATTGTAATCCAGGGAATATCATCCAACTATATAATACGCCTGACAAGTTTTTACCTATTGACTTCGTATAGGTCAGCAAACTACCATTATATTTATCAAGCCCCCGGGCAAGTCGGTGGGAGTGAGAATGGTAAACAGGCGAATTGCGAGTGTTATCTTAGTCGCTATCTTGGCTTTGACACCCCTGCTGCCTGCATTAGCTGAGGAGAGCAGCACCGGAACTATCACTATCAGTATGACTACCCAGGCAATCATAGAAATAGAGCTGTCCCCTACAAATTGGGATATAGGACCTGTAGAACCAGACAAGTTATACAAAACAAACCCGGAGAAAACCTGGTGCACTATGTCTAACAGGGGCAATTGTATAGTCAACACCTATATTAAAGGCGAGGATGCTGAATGGGTTGATAATCCCAGCCAAAAGTGGACACTTAGCGACGATGGAAGTAACGGAGAAGATGAATACGCCTTATGGTACTGGATAGGATATGTTAGCGACGATTATGTTCCCATCATCGGATACTCAACCGGGAAGGGAGCTGGATTTTACTCCAACCTAGTAATTGATCAGCAGAAGCAGTTCGGGTTGAAATTGCTAACTCCCACCTCCTTCCATGGTGACAGGGAAATGAAAACCACTATTACTATAAGCGCTGTGGCAGCCTGATGACTTGGCAGACTAAATGCCTGACCTGCTTAATTGTAACTTTGTCAGGCATTCTGTTACCCTCTTCCGCTCTGGCCTGGAGTTTTGCTCTCTCTCCACCAGAAATAGAAATAGATAATTTATCGCCAGGTGAAGTAACTGAATTTAATTTCACCATTCATAATAAGGACAATATAAGCCATGTCTTCATATTAACCGCTCACAATCCCGAGGAAACACAGCTAAGGCAGGGAAGAACCGAGCTCCCTGACAGCAAATGGGTCAGCTTTCCTCCTCAGGTTGAGGTACAGGCAGATTCCAAATTAGAGGTACCGGTAAAAGTAGCCATACCGCCAGAGCAGAAATGGGCAGATAAGAATTGGGAGATATGGCTGGGGGTTAAACCGAAAGACAATAACCTGCTGTTGGTAAACTATTATATCCGCATTCTGGTATCAACGAGTAGAGGCACAAAATCCGGCCTTCACACCGGTTTAATTCTTGGTATTATCATTGGCGTCGTGCTAGTCAGTTACGCCATATATTATTATTGGCGTAAGGTTAAATACTCGTGACGAGTAACAGGAGATATTGTATTAACCGGGCAGGCTTCCCAGAATTATGTAAATATCAACAGATGTAAAACCGATAGCCAGGCATACCAACAAAACATTATTAGTCCGAAGCTTTTTTAATTATAGGCTCTGTGTCAACTCCCACAGTTTTTCCTTGTCGCCAATATGGTCAATGTACAGAACACCAGCAAGATGGTCCAGCTCGTGCTCCAAAGCGTGAGCCAGCACCCCCTCGCCTTTGAGGCGAATCTCTTTGCCTTGCCGGTCCTGTGCCTTGACCTTGACTGTTACGGAGCGCTTGACCTCCCCCCGATAGCCCGGCACGGATAAACAGGCCTCTTCAACCTCACGCTCTCCCTGCCTCTTTATTATTTGAGGGTTAATCAAGGTGATAACCTCTTCCTCAGGCATTTCAATAACCACTATGCGCAGCGGCACACCTATTTGCGGAGCAGCAAGTCCCACACCAGAAGCAGCCCGCATTGTCTCAACCATATCATCGATTAATTTCTGAATCGAGCCGTCAATACTGGCTACCCTTTTGGCTTTTTGCCTCAACACTGGGTCGGGCAAGGTGCGAATCTTTAAAACTGCCATGCTTACTTAGTCTGAAGATACAGCCGGGTATTCCGCTCTGTGTCTATTCTAGCACGAGTCCCTGACAGAGTCACATAGGTCAAGCTCATGTCTGCCAATATTAGCTTGAAGTATGCTCTTCTCTTAAGAGATCACTGAATACTTCGGCATGATACAGCTCCTGGTCTCTTATGCGACCGAGAAGGCTCTTAAGTTTAACTTCACCAACCTCCTTTGTAGCACGAGCATACTCAGCAGCCACCTGACGCTCGATTTTGATGTCTGCCCGGAGCATATCAACTGTCTTCTTTGACTGGTCAACCTCAGTGTGCTCAATCTTTGGACTGCCGCTGATACCAATCATCTCCTCTCCTAGCCAGCCAAGGTGCTGCATCTCATTTATAGCCTGGTCTTCCATCTGCCGCTTAACATTTTTATTGCCTGTCATATACGAGTGGAACAGGTATTGAAGTATAACAGTGTACTCATGCTCAATACCCCAGTCGAGAATCCGGGCAATTCTATCCTGCCGAGGGCCTCTCATATCTTGGGCACCCTCCTTTTGAGCCTTCTCCACAAAGTGGGCGAAATCGCCGTGGTGCGATTCTTCGTCAGACAAGATACGCTGCAGCAACCGTTTTATCCTGGGATCATCAATGCCCTTAATGTGCTCTCCATAAAGGGTTGCAGCATCCTCTTCCAACAACACATCGTTTTTCATCCAATCCATTACGGATTTACCATCCATGCGCATAGTTCCTCTCTTCAGACTGGGGACACCACCCAATTCAACTATAGTCTCAGCTAACCAGTCGAGGTGGCGCATCTCCTCCCTGGCAATAGCCTCAATCTCGCAAGCCATCTCGCCCTCACCCATAGCATAGGCGTGGCTTAGATACTGAATAATGGCACCATGCTCACCCTCAAGATCCTGATTTAATAGAGCAATGATTTTATCTTTATCCATCAATCCCTCCCACAATTACTATTGCTGTCCAAAGAATGTCTCAGTCGTATAGGCTATCCACTTCCAGTGCAGAACCAAGTGCAGCACCACCACAACCAGCAGGGCAACGGCAACCCAATCATGGAGGACAATCCAGGTGTCCCTTGACCACAGGAAAGTGGCTTCTGTAATTAACCCCCTACCTCTTAATCAATTAAGTGGAAAGAGTATCTAGTAGTTCAATCCCTTTGGGCAATAACTCATAGAATTCACCCTTCTGCTCAGCCAATCCAGCCTGGACAAACTCACGGAGTCCACTCCTCACTCTGAACAATGGAAGCTCAGCCTGCTTAGCAATTTCCTCAGCAGACCCAGCCCCTGACTTCAGTGCACGAAGCATCTTGGTGCCTGACTCAGTAGGTTTTCCGTCAGGGCTAATGCATGCCATATTCACCTCCTTACTTGTGTCTACAGCTTCTTTTTACATAGATACCAGTCTACGCACTCATATCCCTGTTTTACTCTCTCCTCAGCCATTTCCTGTGTATTCGGCGGAGGTACCACTACCATATCACCCGGCCGCCAATTGGCTGGAGTAGCTACCGCATTTTTGTCCGTCGTCTGCAATGCGTCTATTATTCTCAGTATCTCATCCATATTCCTGCCCGTTGTCAAAGGGTAATAGAGTATTGTCCTGATAATTTGATTAGGGTCTATTATGAACACGCACCTGACAGTCTCGGTCTTGCTCTGACCCGGGTGAATCATACCGTAGGCGAGAGAAACCTCCTTGCTGAGGTCAGCGATAACCGGGAATGGTATCTTTACCCCCGTTTTCTCCTCTATATTGCGCACCCAGGCAATGTGAGACGAAACACTGTCAACGCTCAGACCCATAAGCTCTACACCCCTCTTCTGCAGTTCTGGGTATATCTCAGCAAAAGCTATGAACTCCGTAGTGCATACCGGGGTAAAATCTGCCGGGTGGGAAAAGATAATTAGCCAACTCCCCTTGAAATCCTCCAGCTTAAGCACCCCGTGGGTAGTTACCGCCTCAAAAGCCGGTGCAGGCTCACCCAATCTAGGCAGACTGATTATTCGCTCCCTTACTTCTTCCATTTTATACCTCCCTTGTTTTTAGCTTATTTCTCTTATCAACCTTCTTGCCCAGTCTACATATTACTAACCCTCCTTTTCTTTTATTAATCCTGCCTACTAAACCTCCAAGCAGTTTTCCCACAGACCGTGTATATTGCAGTAAGCAAGAGCGCAGAAGGCTTTAAACTGCTCCACCGGCACCTGGAACCTGACAGTAGGATTGGTGTAGGATGGCGCAAAGTCAGCCCGACCAAGATCCACTGCCTGTCCATCTTTCTTCACACCAAATAGCTCTATCCAGGCGATGTGATGTTCTATGGTGTTAGGGTGAGGAGTTTCTTTGCCTACCACTACACGCACAATGTCGGCACTCGCCTCGCCCCTCCCTTTGCCAACCTCAATTACCGGGACATGCTTCTCCCTTCCTTCAGCCTCTTTGCTTTTTAGGATTTTCTCAAATTTCATTTCCCTCCCTTCCTTTCTTCCAGACAAACCTGCTGCTAAGCGAAGCCACGCTCTTTGTGTTTTTCCAAAATGGTCTCAGCCAGGTTATCCAAAGCTTTGAAATCCACTTCTTTGGGGAACCCCTTGCTTATTACAGGGTCTAACACCTCCACCTTCAGGTTAGGAATCATCCCTTGAAGCTGTTGCACAACCCTACCACCCCACCCATATGAGCCAATGACAGAAACAAACTGTAGTTTGGGCCTTAAAGCATTAGCCAGAAATGCAGCATAAGCAACATTGGGATGTGGGCCAACCAAGACCGTAGGCGTGCCAACAACCATAGTAGCTGCATCCACCAATGCCATAGCGAGCTTTCCTATATCCACTGCAGCTAAGTTGAACTGCTTAACCGCCACCCCCTTATCAGCCAAAGCTCCAACGAGATATTCCACCATCTTTTTGGTACTGCCATGCATGGAGATATAGGGCAAGACTACGATATTTCCAGGCGGGGCGAAAACCCAGCTCCGGTACGCCTTTAAAATAAAATCAGGCTTGTCATATATGGGACCATGGCTGGGGGCAATGACATCGATCTCGTAACTCTTTAGCTTCTCCAGATGCTTCTCGATGCTAGTGTGGAACGGCATCATTATTTCAGCGTAATATCGCTTGGCTGCTTCATATACCCGCCCTTCATCAGTTACATATAAATCCGTAGTAGCCAGGTGAGAGCCGAAAAGGTCACAAGGGAAGAGCACTTTATCTTCCCGAAGATATGTGAGCATGGTCTCAGGCCAATGAACAAAAGGCGCATGGACAAATTCCAGGGTTTTATCTCCCAGGGATAGAGTTTCACCATCGTTCACAGCAATGAACCTATCCTCAGGAATAAGTAAGAGGTCCATAAGCATGCCCTTTCCCTTAGGAGTGGTGACCACTTTGGCATCAGGATATTTCTCCAGAACCTGGGGGAGGGCGCCCGAATGGTCCTGCTCGGCATGGTTGGCGATGACATAATCGACAACAGGAATATCTTCCAGATAAGACATAAGGGCACCTGCCATGGAAGGGTCAACGGTGTCTATCAGCGCTACTTTCTGGCTACCCTGTACAAGGTAAGCATTGTAGCTTGTTCCATCGGGAAGGGGAACCAGGGCATCGAAGAGACGCCTGTCCCAGTCAATAGCACCCACCCAGTAGACATTTGATTTTATTCGTCTTACTTTCATTTACTGCTCCCTTCAATATTCTAGCAGTCTTTTTCCCCCCTCAATTCTCTTCATTATTTCCGTGATATCCTGGGCAGCTTCCAATGTACTCAGATACCTGCCTGCCCTGTCCCGCACAGCAAAATATCCAACATAAATCCTTCTCCCTTCGCAATTTGTGCAGGATTCCACTGCACTCCTTTCACCACTCTTAAAATCAGACAGCATCTGGTTTACCTTATCTACGCTTATGCTTTGGGTGACAATTTTACACCGACTTGCCAATCACATCACTCTATTACTTCTTCAAACTGACTCTTGGCAGCCCCGCACACTGGACATACCCAATCATCTGGTATCTGTTCGAAAGGGGTCCCTGGCTTTATTCCGCCATCGGGGTCACCCTGTTCAGGGTCGTATATATAGCCGCAGACAGTACATCTATACTTAGCCAAGCGGCTGACCTTCTTCTCCTCTATATATGTGGGAGCAGTCTTCGGCGCTGCTCCACGTTTCACTTCATGATAGTAGGCGTAAGTCATAGGTTCACCAGCTACTAATGTTTCTGCTTCTACTAACTCTCCTACAAAGATAGTGTGTGTCCCAACATCCACTTCATTAACTACCTCTGCCTCCAGGTAACCCAAGGTGTGCTCCAGAACTATGGGAGCCCCCGTTTTGCCTAGTTTATAATTCACCCGGGCAAATTTGTCTATATCCCTACCTGATTTGAAGCCGAAGTTACCTATCAAACTCAGAGGCGCGTCGCGGGACAAAATCGAGACAGTAAAAACACGACTATCATGGATAAACTCATGGGTGAGATTCTGTTTGTTAATGCTCATCGCTATGGCAGGTGGCTCGGAGGTGACCTGAAATACGGTATTAGCAATTTGACCACTAAACCTACCATCCTTTCTTGAGCTTATTACATACAGACCGTAGCTTAATTCATATAGTGCCTTGGTATTCAACTTTAACCTCCTATTAGTTTTGAGACTGTTTAATTTTGATTTTCCGTTCATTTTTGGGCATCCTGGAAGCCTTTCACCCCCATATTTTTGTAGTTGCCTGATTTATCAGGCACGGTTAGCCAGTCAGCCTGTAGCGTATTCTTGTTCCTGATATTTCTGCTGGCTTAGATTCCATCCAGATGGTGCTGTTTCATAACATACCATCCTGCAGGGTCAGTAAAATATTCATACGAGTCGAGCAGGGCAAGGTGATGTCCCCGTTCTTCGGCAGCTAGAGCTTCGTAGAATCGCTTCTCGACGGGAATTGTGCTTTGCTCAGCTCGGGAACGATAAAGGTCATAGGTCTTAATCTCCATATTCATGGATGTGGTAATAGCCTCAAGCTCAGACTCGGCTACCTTAACCTTCTTACCTAGTTCCTTGGTAGCCTCGGTGAATATCGACTTAATCCTTTTCCCTCGCTCAGATGGTGGTTCCGCAGCAGGCCAATCATGACCTTTCTTGACCTCCTCGTATATTTCCTCAAACTTTCGACGGTGCTCATCTTCTTCACTAGCCAGCTCTTCAAATAGCTTCTTAGCTAGCTTACTGCTACTTTTCTGGCTAGCCTGCTGGTAAAACTTCCTACCATCTACCTCCATTTGAATAGCTGTTTGGAGCGCCTCCACCATTTTCTTTGCTTCCGCTGGTTGCATTTTAGTCTTCCTCCTTTTCAGATAAAATAAGCCGTTGTCATACCACAAAGGTCCGTCATAAAATCAAAGAGTGTTACCTTTTTAATGGTAACACCTCTATTTGCAAACTTATCATCCAGTTCCCTCCACTCTGCCCTGAGCTCAACAATCACTCCACATGAATAGGAGAAACTTACTCCCTAATAATAATTTTAATCTTTCCTTGGGAAAAGTCAAACCACCGTAGTCGTCCATTCAGCCAGGTAACAACACCATTGCCTTGGCAGTGCTGAACACGCCTCAGTTCCCCCCAAGCTAAGGGAGTTAGCCCATCCCCACCGGGTCGACATCTACAATCCAGCCTGAGGGCAGGGTTATCTGTGATAAAACCTGGGCCGGGTCACGTCCTCGAAGAATTAGCTGCCAGCGATATCTTCCCCTAACCCTCGAGGCAAACGCAGGCACGGGCCCAATTAAGTTAAAGTCAGCTATACCTTTGCTCTCTTTCTCAGCGAGTATGATGCGGCTTAGCCTCTCTGCTCCGCGGCGACACAGCTCATCGTTAGTATGAGTATAAACCAGGCGAATGAAGTGACTGAAAGGGGGATAATTGTATAAGCGCCGATATTCTATCTCCTGCTTATAAAAGCCCACATAGTCATGGCTGGCAGCAGCCTGAATAACATAGTTTCCAGGAGAGTATGTTTGGAAGACAACTCTTCCCGCCTTTAGTCCACGTCCTGCTCTCCCCGCTACCTGACATAGAAGCTGGAAAGTGCGCTCCCCAGCACGAAAGTCAGGAAAGTTGAGGCCAGTATCAGCGCTGATTACTCCTATCAAGGTCACCAGAGGCAAATCCAATCCCGTTGCTATCATTTGAGTACCAATAACTATGTCTGTTTTATGGTCGCGGAAACTAGCTAGCAACCTCTCGTGAGCGTGCCTCTTTGTGGTTACATCCCTATCCCAGCGAAGTAACCTTGCCTGAGGGAAGAAGTGCTTTACCTCATCCGCTACCTTTTGAGTGCCAATGCCCAGAAACTTAAGGCGCTGACTGAAACATTGAGGGCAAGCTTGAGGCACTGGAAGGGCATAGTGGCAGCGATGACAGATTAACTTTTTCTCCACTGAATGGTATGTAAGAGCTACAGAGCAACGTGGGCAACGAAAGACAAAGCCGCAGTCGTGGCACTGGATAAAAGTGGCTGTGCCACGGCGATTGAGAAAAAGAATTGCCTGCTCACCTCGTGTCAAAGCTTCCTTCATGGCAGTCAGCAGCGAGCGGCTGAACAGGCTGGTATTACCAGCTTTAAGTTCCTCCCTCGAGTCCACTATGCTTACTTTAGGGAGAGGTGAGTAGCTCAATGGAGGAAGATAATCCGCTTCTTTCCCACCCTTTACTTGAAGGGGAGCATGAGAGGTAATTCTTTCCTTCAGCTCCAACAAGTGGTACTCACCTAATTGTGCTTTATGGAAGCTATCAATGGCTGGTGTAGCACTACCCAGGATAACAACAGCATCATTAAGCTGAGCTAATTTAATAGCTACATCTCGAGCGTGATAGCGAGGAGATTTGTCCTCTTGTTTGTATGTCCATTCATGCTCCTCATCCAGGATAATGAGGCCAAGAGCAGGCTGGGGCGCAAACAAAGCACTCCTTGGCCCGATGACTACATCACATTTTCCTTCCTTTATCCACTGCCACTCATCGAACTGCTCGCCCAGCGAAAGGCCGCTGTGAAGTATTCCTACTCTGCCGGGGAAACGACTGGCAAACCTCTCTACCGTCTGTGGAGTAAGAGCGATTTCAGGGACAAGGCAGATACCCCGCTTGCCCATGGCAATAATTTTGTCTAAAGCTCGCAAGTAAATCTCGGTCTTGCCACTGCCAGTAACACCAAAGAGAAGAAAAACAGGCGGCAAGCCACTGCTATCCCTTCGTGTCCAGTTATCTTCAATTGATTTCCAAACCGATTGCTGGGATGGAGTGAGAGGTGGTGGCGAGGTAGGCTTGAGCTTGAGTTGAAATAGGGGGTCACGTCTAACATTAATTAGCTCTATGGAAAGCAAGCGGCGGCTTTCCAAAGCCCTAATGGATGCAAGAGAACAAGCAAGGCGTTTTCTCACTTCACTGGCAGTAATGGGTTGAGTTTGCTGGCTTAAAAATTCCAGGACTGCTGCTTGCTTATAGGCTTTGGCTTTGTTCAGCCGAGTTATTTCGCTCTGAATTTCACCCTTGCCAGCTATCAGCTTGAGGTAGGGGACCGTTTTGGGCTTTACTTTAGCCTTCTCCAGTTCCTGGCTCTTCACTACTAATTGGTAGCGAAGAAGCTGATCGGTGATTTGGTCGGCCTTTCTCACCCCCAATTTTTTCTCCAGCTCTCTTGAGCTCGTCTCCCCTTTTTCTTCTATAAGACGAAGAACTCGTGTTTGCTCTAGGGTGAGCGATGGCAAGCTTTCTTGAGGAGTCACTGTTCGAAAAGAGGTGATAAATTTACGCTCAAAGGCAGGAGGCAACATCAAGGCAATAGCATCGAACAAAGAACAAAGATAATACTGGCTTATCCACCAAGCCAGCTCGATTTGTGCTGGGGAGAGCAGGGGATAATCGGTAATGAGGTCACTTATTTCTTTAGCTACCTCGACTGCTGACTGGCCAGTTAACCCGACAACAACGCCCTGGACAATTCTGGTGCCAAAAGGAACCCACACTGCTTGCCCTACACGGATATCTAGCTGAGAAGGAATAGCATAGCAAAAGGTGGAACGGCTTCCGGGGAAGTTAACTGCTACCTCAGCATAACCCATCAACACTGCCAGTGATGCGAAGCATCCTCAATTAGGAAACATTCAGGATACCTGTGGGGATTCTGTCTCTTGCGGGGATTCTGCTTCTTCCTCTTGAGACACAGCTTGCTCAATCACTCTTTGTGGTCTCTTTACAAGCCGAGCCTGCTTAGCACTAAGCCCCCGCATATAGTAAAGCTTAGCCCGACGCACTTTGCCCTCTCTGAGTACTTCTATACCCTGGATTAGAGGAGACTGAAAGGGAAAAGTGCGCTCTACTCCAATGCCATAAATTACCCGCCTTACAGTGAAACTTCCGCCATCAACACCTTTTCTAGTCCTGATCACCATCCCCTGGAAGTGCTGAAGACGCGCTTTATCCCCCTCGGTAGTCTTCAAGCTGACTCTGACCATGTCACCAGGGGAAATTTGAGGGATATTGGGATTTATCTTGGGCTCAATAAGCTCTCTGATATCCATTTCTTCTCCTTATCTGAGAGAGTCACTCTTTCTATTAGATCGGGGCGCCGCTGTGCTGTTCGTAAAACAGACTGATGATGCCGCCAGTGGGTGATCTCACTGTGATTCCCCGAGAGCAAAACTGAAGGCACTGACCAACCTCTATATGCTCGGGGCCTTGTGTATTGGGGATATTCCAGAAATCCATTGGTATGGGAATCGCTATCTGTTGACATGGGTGAGCCAAGCACTCCCGGTACAAGTCTGACCACAGCATCCACTACTACCATGGCAGCTAATTCTCCATTGCTGAGAACATAATCACCAATACTAATCTCATCGGTAGCTAAATGCTCACGCACTCTCTCATCCACGCCCTCGTAATGACCACAAATCAACATAAGGTGGGAATGCAGAGCCAGTTCTCGGGCAACTTGTTGGGTAAAAAGCTTGCCTTGAGGAGTAAGCAAAATAATAGGAATTTCACCAGTGTTAAGCTGCTGCTTTATTGCTTCCACTGCCTCAAAAACAGGCTCAATTTTGATCACCATTCCGGGCCCACCCCCGTAAGGGGAATCATCTACAGTATGATGTTTGTCATGAGTATAGTCACGAATATTATGGATCACGATATCAACTACCCCTTGTTCTTTAGCTCTCTTAATAATGCTTTGCTCCAGCGGAGAAGTGAACATCCCAGGGAAAAGACATAGTATATCAATGCGCATAGAACTCTCTGGATAACAATCTTGCCGCTACTCAATCTTATCATACCGAAGATGGTAAGAAAAGTTGATGTACCGAAATGAGGCCGCCAAACAATCTCTATACTCTTTTAGTAGCTCTGGCTTGCCCCAGACAATAATGTTTGACACCGAAAGGCATGATCTGCAGCCTTAAGTCCAGCAATCAAAATAAAAATTTGCTAAAAATCACAAAAAAGAGCCAAAAAGACTTGACAAAATATAACCGTGAGAGTTTACTGTAGAAAAGTGGGGAAAAGTGGGGGAAAATGGATTAAAGGAGTGGATGATGATAAGGGATGTGGACACAGAAAGGTTGTCTGGCGTTTGGGAGAACAACAGTGCCCCCTTGGTTAAATTGCGAGTGCTACTTTTCTGCATGAAACATCCCAGACTGAATTTTACTGCTGACTGCATTGCAGTGAATAAGGAAGTAGACAAAGTTGTATTGGAGGAAGAAATACAAAATCTAATTAGCTCAGGAATACTTGACAAACAGATAAGCGCTACTGGTATTACCTATTACCGTCTGAATAGGACAGAACAAGAGTTGGTCGAATTGGCTGAGAAATTTATGAGAGATTTGCACTTACAGGAAAGTGGTATAAGAGCTGAGGGAAACTAAGATGTTCTTTGGCGAATATCAGTATAAGGTTGATGAAAAGGGCCGGTTACCATTGCCACCCAAATTCAGGCGTGACATGAAAGAGGAGGTAATATTAACCAAAGGAACAGAGAAATGTATTGCTGCATATCCTCTGGTTGAGTGGAAAAGACTGGCTGAAAGCTTGGCCGCCAAAGCAGTCACCTCGGCCAGCCTGAGGAAACTAAATCGCGCTATCTTCGGCTCTGCGTTCAGGGCCACTTTTGATAGTCAAGGTAGGATAACGTTGCCCTCTCCCTTACGCAATTATGCTGATATTGGCGATACTGTAGCTGTTGTCGGCGCTAATAATTATGTGGAACTCTGGAATGAGGAATTGTGGAAGACAGAGAAGGCATCAGCCGAAGAGCAGGCATCCCAGATAATGGAGGACATTGGAGCACAATGGTAAACATGACAATGTCTTTACCAACCCATATACCTGTTTTAGTCAAAGAAGCTGTAGAGGGATTACAAGCTAAGCCCGGGGGGTGTTTTATTGACTGCACAGTTGGTATGGGTGGACATGCCGCCGCCATTTTAGAAAGGATTTCGCCTCAGGGTAAACTCCTGGGCATTGATGCTGACCCTGAGGCCATTAGAGTAGCCGGGGCTAAACTTGGCGACTATAAAGAAGCAGTTATACTGGCTAATGATAGTTTTGCCAACCTCAATGCTATCTGTAAGAATTATGATTTCTATCCAGTCGATGGCATCCTTTTTGATCTCGGCATCTCCTCCCTGCAACTGGACACAGCCCAGCGTGGCTTTAGCTTTCAGCGCGATGCTCCTCTAGATATGCGCTTCAACTCCCAGCAAGAGCTAACCGCCCGTGATATCGTTAATACCTTTTCTGAGCAGGAGTTAGCCCGCATTATCAAAGAATACGGGGAGGAGCATCACAGCCGGCGAATAGCTCAGCACATTGTGCAGAGCCGCCCTATTACATCTACTTTGCAACTCGCTCAAGTAGTGGAGCAAGTTCTCGGCCGCCAGCATGCCAGAATTCATCCAGCTACCAGGACTTTTATGGCGGTTCGCATTGCAGTTAATAGGGAGTTAGAGAGCCTGAAAGTGGCTCTGAAACAAACTATTAACCTCCTTAGTCCTCGAGGCAGACTGGTGGTTATCAGCTACCACTCGCTAGAAGATCGCATAGTCAAGGAGTTTATGCGCGGCGAAGCTAGCAGCTACTTGCGCTCACCAGGAATGATAGCATCTCACTACGGGCACACGCCCACCTTAAAGCTTATATCAAAAAAGGTCATTAGACCTACTCTGTTGGAGATAGAATCCAACCCACGCAGCCGCAGCGCTAAGTTGAGAATAGCCGAACGCCTTGGGTAAATAAGAACACCTATAGTAACAAGGAGGTAAAAATGACAAAGAAATTTATTTCAGCTATTGATGTGGGCACAACTAAGATAGCTACCATCGTAGCTAGCGTAAAATCACAAGATGACATTGAAGTTCTAGGGGTGGGCGTGGTTCCCAGTCACGGCCTGCATAAGGGCATTGTAGTCAACATGGATGAGGCTAAGACATCCATTGCCAACTCAATACAGGAAGCCCAGAGAATCAGTGGTACAAAAATAGAGTCTGCCTATGTAGGAGTTACTGGCAGGCATATAAGCAGTCTTAACAATCGGGGAGTAGTGGCTATTCCGCGTAATGACCGCTTGGTTCGTACTAAAGATCTCAAAAGGGTATTGACTGCGGCTCGTAATATCCCCATACCTGAAGGCAAGAAATTGCTTCATGCTATCCCTCGGTACTACACATTGAATGGCGAAGAAAGGGTAAAACAACCAGTGGGCATGCACGGCACCAGGTTAGATGTGGAAACTCACATTATTACCGCGTCGGTATCTTCAGTACAAAATCTGGTTAAATGTATTCGCAGCATTGGCATTGAAGTTGAAGATTTAATTCTAGAGCCTCTGGCTAGCGGAGAGGCAGTGTTAACCCCACAAGAGAGGAATACCGGCATTATTATGGCCGATATCGGTGGTGGCACCACAGATATAGCTGTCTTCAGAGATGGTAGTATCTACCACACAGCAATTATCCCAGTGGCTGGCTACCAGGTGACTAGCGATCTCGCTATTGGCTTAGGCTTACCCTTCAATATAGCTGAGAGAATGAAGAAGGCCTATGGGAATGTAACACCAGGATTAGACACTAGTAAAGAGGCAACTGTAACAGGCATGGAAAATGGCCATAGTGCTTCTTACCGTGACCTGTGCGATATCATCCGCTCCAGAATGGAGGAATTGTTTGAGCTCATACTGTTAGAATTGCCCAGTACAGATTACCAAACTTTGGCGCCTTGTGGTCTAGTGCTCACTGGTGGCACAGCCAACCTAACAGGGCTTGATGAGTTAGGCAAGGCGGTGTTGCGAATTCCAGTACGGAAAGGCCAGCCTTTGGGTGCAGGCATCTATGGCATTACTGATGTTCTCCATGACCCAGCTTATGCCACCACTACCGGGCTGATTCTGTGGCAAGTGAGAAACAAGGAAAGGTCAGCATGGCAGGTTAAAAAAGGCGGCATTTTAGGAAGTTTCGTTAGCTTATTCAGAAGGATATTTCGTGGCTAAAGGATGGACAGACTTAATCGTTTCTTAGGAAGGAGGTACAAATAATGGCAAAAACGATTTTTACTCCCACACCAGCAAAAATTAAGGCTATAGGCATTGGTGGCGGTGGCTGCAACGCTATTAGTCGCATGGTTCGCGAGGGCATTAGAGGCGTTGACTTCATAGCTATGAACACAGATGCTCAGGCACTGGCACTAACTGAAGCACCCACACGCATCCAATTAGGTGAAAAATTGACCAAGGGTCTGGGAGTTGGTGGTGATCATCACGCCGGAAACAAAGCAGCTGAGGAGAACCATCAGACGATCGAGGAACTCATCGAGGGAGCTGATATGGTATTCGTCAGCGCTGGTATGGGCGGTGGTACAGGCACCGGTGGCATTCCGGTTATAGCTGGGATAGCCAAGGAATCTGGCGCTCTTACCATTGGCGTGGTCACCAAGCCTTTCTCTTTCGAAGGTGGGCACCGAACTGAAGTAGCTGAAGAAGGCATACTTACTCTGAGTGATAAGGTGGACACGCTCATTATCATTCCTAACGACCGCCTCCTGCAGCTTTGCGATGCCAAGACAACTGTTGATAGCGCCTTCAAATTGGCTGACGACGCCCTTCTTCTGGGAGTACAGGCTATCTCCGAGGTTGTCACCGTTCCTGGGTTAATTAACCTTGACTTCGCTGATATTAAGTCGGTGATGAAGGATTCTGGTCCAGCATGGATGTCCGTAGGAAAAGGCAGTGGTCAGAATAGAGCTGCCGAGGCTGCCAAGGCTGCCCTGGCCAGCCCGTTACTCGATGTTTCTATAAATGGTTCTAAAGGCGTTCTATTCAACATCACCGGTGGCTCAAGCCTCACTCTCTTCGAGTGTAATGAAGCAGCTCAGGTTATTAGCCAGGCAGTTGACCCTAGAGCTAACATTATCTTCGGGGTGGTCTTTGATCCCAAGATGGACAGCGAAGTTAAAATCACTGTCATCGCTACCGGCTTCAGTAGTCAATATGGTAAGGGAGCACCTAATTTAGAGGAACTCCGCCGGTTGATAAAAGGTGGTGGTGACACTCTTGATGTCCCTTCGTTCTTGCGTCGCACTCAGCGCCAGCCCGCCTCTCAACTAGTAAACGCACTTAAGGGCAAGACTGAGGTTACCCCACATCCAGCCAGAATTTCCTGGCAGTAAAGCTCAACAAAAAAAGTGGGTGGTTGTAAGCATACCACCCACTTTTTCCTCTTGTTTTTTACTACATATAGTGTTATTATTTAACTATACCACAATTTTTGCAGGGATTTATGAAGTGCCCCTACTGCGGTGAATCTGAATCAAGGGTAATAGACTCCCGGCCTGGAGATGAGGTGGTGAGGCGACGAAGGAGATGCCTTGCCTGCGGTGCTCGCTTCACTACTTATGAGCGCGTGCAGCCTCACAACCTCTTTGTGGTTAAGAAGGACGGCCGACGTGAAGAATTCAGCCGGGATAAACTCTCCTCTGGAATCCGCAAAGCTTGTGAGAAACGCCCTCTACCCATAGGCGCTATTGATAAGCTCATAGATAACATTGAAACTGAGCTCTATCGCTTGGGCAAGGCTGAAATTCCTAGCCCTATTATTGGTGACCTGGTCATGCAAGGATTGGAGAGGTTGGACCATATAGCTTATATTCGCTTTGCTAGTGTTTATCGTGAATTTGCTGATATTGGTGCTTTGAAACGGGCAGTAGATAGTCTGGCAGGAGAGGAGACTTCAACACCAGCGGCAAATCAACTACCGCTGTTGTCCTCCGAAGCTTTGAATCTTCCAGTTGGTCATAAGAAAAGGTAAGAATGGCTAAATCGGGCAGAAAAACCAGCCGGGGTAAGCCTATTGATCGAGATAAAGTAGCAGGAGCTGTTTTCGCTGCTGCCGAGTCCATGGGTATAACTGATAGAAACATGCTGGAAGGCTTTACAGGACAAGTAATGCAACGCCTGGAACCTGCTCGCCCCCTACCTGGTATGGAGAAATTCGTCTCGCCACACCCTAAGTATCCCGTATCCTCTTCTCAACTCCAAGCTATAGTCAGTGAAGTTCTAACTGCAGATGAGTTTTCCCCTCAAGCAAGCAGCCAGGTCGTTTCTGGAATTGAACTTAGCGATAATTCCCTCAGAGTTCTGAAAAAAAGATATTTGAAAAGGAATGAAGAAGGGGAAGTTATTGAAACACCGCAGGAATTGTTTCACCGTGTAGCCAAGCATATTGCTTCGGCCGAACTTTTTTATAACCCCAATGCAAATATCTCATCCACAGAGGAGTCATTCTACCAGCTAATGGCAAATCTAGAATTTCTACCTAATTCTCCCACATTAATGAATGCTGGCCGCGAATTAGGACAACTGTCAGCCTGTTTCGTTATCCCCATCGAGGATTCCATGGAATCCATTTTTGAGGCTGTGAGGTACACTGCTTTAATTCATAAAAGCGGTGGCGGCACTGGTTTTTCCTTCTCCCGACTCAGGCCAGAGAAAGATAGAGTTGGCTCTACAGGCGGCATTGCCAGTGGCCCTCTTTCTTTTATGCGTGTTTTTGACATTACCACTGATGTCATAAAGCAGGGTGGTATGCGCCGCGGGGCGAATATGGCGATTCTTAATGTTGACCATCCTGATATCTTGAAGTTTATCACAGCCAAGGAGGACCCTGAGGTTCTAACAAACTTTAACTTATCGGTAGCTGTAACTGATAGCTTCATGGAGGCGGTGGAGAAAGGGACTGACTATAGCTTAATAAATCCCCGAACAGGGAAAGAGGCTGGTAAGCTTAACGCCAAAGAGATGTTTGACAGAATAGTTAATATGGCCTGGCGCACCGGTGACCCCGGTATCGTATTCATGGATGAAATTAACAGGCACAATCCCACACCTAAATTAGGCAAGATAGAAAGCACTAATCCTTGTGGTGAGCAACCTTTGCTTTCCTTCGAGTCCTGTAATCTGGGCTCTATAAACCTATCCAAAATGGTGCTTTGGCAAAACACCCAACCTGAGATCGATTATGCCAAGCTATCTCAGACTGTTAAACTAGGAGTTCGTTTCCTCGATGATGTTATCGATGTTAACCAATTTCCCTTGCCTGAAATAGATGAGAGAACAAAAGCCACCAGGAAAATAGGGCTGGGAGTAATGGGCTTCGCTGATATGTTGATCCAGCTTGGCATTCCTTATGACAGCGAACAGGCTCTTAGCATGGCTGAAGAAATTGCCCAGTTCATATCTGATGAGGCAAATACAGCTTCATCAGAGCTAGCTAAGGGAAGAGGCGTTTTCCCTGCCTTTGAGGGAAGTATATACGATGTGCCTGGTGGTCCTCGATTTCGAAATGCCTCTCGAACTACCATTGCTCCTACTGGCAGCTTAAGTATTATTGCCAATTGTTCCAGTGGCATCGAGCCAATCTTTGCCTTAAGCTATATGCGTCATATCTTAGATGGTGAGGAATTCATAGAGGTAAACCCTTACTTTGAGCAGTCGGCTAGAAAGGGGAATTTCTATTCCCAGGAATTAATGAGCAGGCTAGCTGAAGGAGAAAGGCTACGGAATATGGAAAATATTCCTGAGGAAATAAAAGACCTCTTTGTCTCGGCCTATGATATATCTCCAGAATGGCATGTTAGGATACAAGCAGCCTTTCAGAAGTTTACCGATAGCGCTGTCTCCAAGACAGTCAATTTCCCCTATGAGACAACGCCTGAAGATATAGCCAAAGTATATATGCTGGCATACCATGAGGGCTTGAAGGGAATAACTATTTACCGAGATAGAAGCCGAGAGAGTCAAGTTCTTACCATAGGTGAGAAGAAAGAAAAGGCTGAAGGCAAGCTGATTCCCAGAAAAAGGCCTAAAGTTACCAGGGGGATAACTGAGCGGGTAAGTACTGGGTGCGGTTATATATACGTAACGGTAAATTTTGATGAACAGGGCATAGCCGAGGTTTTCGCCGCCCTCGGGAAGGCTGGAGGTTGTGCCGCAGCCCAGCTTGAAGCTATTAGTCGCCTTATTTCGATAGCTCTCAGGTCTGGTGTAGACCTAGACTCTATTGTAAGACATCTGCATGGTATCCGTTGTCCTTCTATTGCTTGGGAACAAGGGCATGCCATTATATCCTGTGCCGATGCTATTGCCAGTGTGTTGCAGAAATATATCAAAGCAGAGGAAGCTAGCAATTCCAAAACATTTACAACAGCCAATAACTGGGCAGGACAATGTCCCGAATGTGGCAGCTCTCTGATCCATCAGGAGGGTTGCAGTATCTGTCCTAATTGCGGCTTCACCAAATGTGATTAGATTATCAGGGAAATGGGTAAATCGAAAGGCAGTTATTATCTAGCTCTAAAACAGATAGCTAAAGCCGCCAACTCAGATTCTAGCTTAAGAAAGGTCTGTAATTCTATCGCTAAAAGCACCACCAAGGCGATAGGAGCAAATGGTTGTCGTGTTTTGCTACTTGACCCCCGGAAGGGATACTTAACCACTATAGGTGCTCATGGCCTCAGCGACCTTTATCTCAGGAAGGGCCCTCTTGACGCTCACAAGAGCCTTCCTGAAGTTCTCGACAACAGCGTGGTAGTGATTTCCGATGCCACTAAGGATAAACGAGTTCAATATCCTCAAATAGCAGAATCACAAAAAGTATGTTCCATACTCGCAGCCCCTATACTTAAGCAAGAGCAGGTTATTGGTGAAATCAGACTGTACACCCATAAACCTCACCAGTTCTCGGAGGGTGACAAAAACTTCCTTATCAGCATTGCTAATATGAGCGCTGCCCTCTTAGAAAGAGCAGAGCTTCGCCAATTACTGGAGAAAAGTTACAAGGCAAATACGACACAAGAGAGATTGACTCAAATAGCTCGATCGCTTACATCATTGAGGCCAACAACGTTTGCTCATCCTAGCGAGGAAGAGTTTGCCAAACTTTTAGATTTCTACTGTATCGAGTGGCTTTATGAGCCTCGCTCTTTTCCTCTTAGGTGGAAGGGCAATGACATAGCTGAGATGTTTACCCCCGATTTCTATTTACCTGAGCTAGATCTTTATGTCGAGCTCACCACATTAAAGCAAAGCCTGATAACAGAAAAGAACCGCAAGCTACGCCGGCTTAGGGAACTCTACCCCGAGATTAATATCAAGCTCCTCACCAAAAATGACTTTATTAAGTTACTAGCCAAATATGGCTATGGCCCGTTGGGCGAAGCCAAGGTGGAAGGAGTCAGCCGAATTCTCTATAGTCACAGCCAAATCCAGCGAAGGGTGAGAACTTTAGCTAGGCACATCTCTCACGATTACGCTGGTCAGCAGATAGTAGTGGTTGGTATTTTAAAAGGGGTCATTTGCTTTATGGCTGACCTGATGCAACATATTTCTCTGCCAATCACTCTCGATTTCATGGCCATCTCATACTACAGTGGTGACAATGAGCAGGTAGTTAAAATAACCAAAGACCTTGACAGCAGTATAACCGGGAAACACGTATTGATGGTCGAGGATATTGTAGATACTGGCATGACGCTAAATTATGTTCTCAGCCACCTTTCAGCCCACAACCCAGCTTCTCTTCGTGTCTGCACCCTACTTGATAAGAGAGCACGCCGATTGATAAACGTTCCTCTTGACTATATAGGCTTTAAAATCCCTGATGAGTTTGTAGTTGGCTATGGTTTAGATTATAAGGGAGAATATCGAAATCTTCCCTTTATCGGCATCCTCCACCCCGACTTAATTAAAGGAAGCAACATACCATAGCCCCTTGCCCTATCCTCAACAGGGAAGTTATGAAAATATCAGGAGCTTCTTGATAACAAAAAGCTCCAAGTAGCCTTGCCCTCGCTTGATTTCCGCTGCCGCTCACTTTACCGCTTCCACTTACCTTGCGCTTGGCTTTTTAGTTCCTCCCGCTTTTCAGCTTCTGCTTCGCCGTGCTCGGCTCCATCATCCACCAAGCTTTAGCTTGACTACTTGGAGCAATGTAAACTCTAACACACCCATAAAAATTTGTCAAGCCAGTGTACTCGTTCAGGTGATTAGTGACACTTTCTCCTTTCTCTGATTTTGTTGATGGTGCTCCAGAAATTCCTGTGGAGTGAGATATCCCAATGCCTGATGAGGGCGGATAGTATTATACACATTCTCCCACTTCAGCAAAGCTTGATTCAGTTCCGGTATATTGAAGTTGGCATCTGTTACCTCGTAGAACTCCTCTGTATGTGTTCTTTGTGCCCTTTCTACATGGCCATTAAGTTTGGGTGAGCGTGGTGGCAGGACAAATAGCTTAATACCCCTTCGTTGACATTCTCTCTCGAAAGCATCTTGAAACTCTGACCCTCCATCTACCTGAATGGCCTTGATAGGGAAAGGCATTCGTGTTAGCAGGGTATCGATGAATCCGGATGCGGTGTTAGAAGTTGCTCTGGTGTGAGCTTCCAGCACATCCCATCTTGATATGATATCTCTGGCAGTAAAGTGCTTGAGGATCATTCCAGGCAAAGGCCTGACATCCAGTGTATCCACCTCTACAATATCTCCAGGCTCTTTAGCCTCATATTCCTTAGGTTTTCTTACTGCATAGGGACGCTGCCACTGCCTCTTCCTCGCTGAGATATGATTTGGCAGTGGTTCTATCAATACACCTCTCTCTTTTAGCCTGTGTAGTATTCTGCCTACCGTAGAGGCAGAGTAGTCAAAGCTATCATGATGCAATAGAACTACCAGTTTGTCTTTGCCCCATCTGGGATATTCCTCTCTTAATCTGAGCACAGCCTCAACCAGCTCCACTGAGTAAGTAGGCTGCCTTACATGCCTGGGACGATGGGAGCGATCCTCCAAACTCTCTAAGTGCCAGGGGTTGTAGCGCTCTTTCCAGCGATAGAAAGTTTGCGGAGAGATGTCGAAGTGGCGGCAGGTAAGTCTGGCATTGTGGTCGCGGGAATTGTAGTAATCAAACCATTTGAGTCTTCGTGTGGCTTCCTTTGATAACCTGGGGATGTTTGCCAGGCGTTTATATCCTAGCATTGAGCAATAAACATTCATAGCACAGCCATTATAACGTCCTTTCATGACCCATGTATGTGTCACCCATCTATCTGAACTAGATCAGCCCGAGTCTCTTCCATGTCAAGACTCTTTAGAAATGTCCTCTACTTTAACTCATTAGAAATGTCCTCTGGTGACCTCACACCGGTAATGCCTGGCTGATGCGTTGAGTCTGGAGGCTGTATCTTCTCCAGGGATGATCCGGAGGAGGGATGTATTTCCTCTTTGGTTCAGAGTTTTGTTGCTTTTGCTGAGTAACCATGGGCTTCCGGGGTAACTCCTTGATT
>Ga0114918_10001359_pt1 | contig 21925 bp, 23 predicted proteins | sample LantaG_FD_87015 | JGI IMG/M metagenome (GOLD analysis project Ga0114918, IMG submission 87015) | Deep subsurface microbial communities from Baltic Sea to uncover new lineages of life (NeLLi) - Landsort_02402 metaG | ecosystem: Environmental > Aquatic > Marine > Oceanic > Sediment | place... | reverse complement strand
TATTTACCTCACCGATATACAATCGTATATACTACAAAAATTTATTTACCTCACCGATATACAATCGTATATACTACAAAAATTTATTTACCTCACCGATATACAATCGTATATACTACCTCACCGATATACAAAAATTTATTTACCTCACCGATATACAAAAATTTATTTACCTCACCGATATACAAAAATTTATTTACCTCACCGATATACAATCGTATATACTACAAAAATTTATTTACCTCACCGATATACAATCGTATATACTAAAAAAATTTTACCTTATATTTGGTGGTACCTCTCTTTATATACAAAAAACTGGTTGCGTAGTTGGTGAGATTGCTATTCTATAGTATAAGCATAGTGATATAATGGTAGGGTGAGACAGTATGAAAGTAAAAGGTCGTTTAATGTCTACTAAAGAAGAAATTGCTTTACTAGAGCAACAATGGTCGCCTTGTTTGTACAAACCAAAGTACGCATATGAATTGTACGAGCACTTAAGAAAAGGATTCAGCTTCGCAAGTTTTACCGTTGATGCAAAGGTATGTCACAGTACGTTAGAAAAATGGAAAAAGAGATTTCCTGCTTTTCAAGCTGCTAAAGAAAGTGGAGAAAGGGCAAAGTTAAAGCGGTTGGAATCCGAAGGTATGAAAATGGTTAAAGGCGGTAACGTTGTCGCATGGAAATTTTTAATGAACCAAATGGGTGTGACTGAAAAATCTGAAGTACAACATAGCCACCAGGGTAACATATCTGTAACTCCTAATATAAACGCTCCAATAAGACAAGCTAGAATTGAAAAATTAAAAGAGTTAAACAAGCGTGTACAACTGGAAGAAAAAGTAATTGACGTAGACGTGGATGAAGTAACAGATAAAGACTTGGAGGGATTGTAATGGTTTGTAGTTTTTGTGGGGGAGTAAATGCAGGAGTAACGGTATTTAATTCCTCTTTTGATAGAGGTGCTACAATTTGCACAGAGTGCCTGTTTCACTTAAGTAAGGTATACGACGATATACAATTATTCTCTGAACTACACAGAGAAAGAGCCTCTATAATAAGGGGTAAAGTCCAGCACAATCTTAAAGTAATAGAAGGCGGAAAGTGTGGCGGAGACTGAGCATGATAAAATGTCAGATGCGGAAGTAGACGAGTACGAAAAATTACTCCTACTTGAGTCTGCGTACCAAAATTTTAGAGACTTCATTTCTCAGACAATGCCTAACTATGAATTTAACTGGCATCATGAACTATTAATTGAGTTACTCCAAAGCCTTACCCACACACAAAATAGACGTATCATGGTGTTCATGCCGCCTAGATTTGGGAAATCAGAGCTTGTAAGCCGTAGGTTTCCAGCTTGGTTGCTAGGTAGAAAACCTGATACCCGTATTATGGGCTGTTCTTACTCCGCTGGACTTGCAACAATGTTCTCCAGAGATGTTCAACGCATCATGGAATCAAAAGAATACTACAGTATCTTTCCAGACTCTTTGATTCCTAACTCCGATAAGGCTAAAGAACACCCAGACAATAATAAATACAAAAGAACCAACTCCTTTTTTGAAATTATAGATCATAGTGGGTATCTGTTAAGCGTGGGTGTAGGGGGTTCAATTACCGGACTTGGTGCGGATAATTTAATTATCGATGATCCAGTTAAAAATGAAGAAGAAGCGTTATCCGAAACTTACCAGGAAAAACTATTTGGCTGGTACAACTCTACAGCCTATACTCGATTAGAAAAAGGTGCCAATGTTATTATCTGTCAAACCCGTTGGCATAAACAAGATCTATCTGGAAAATTGATAGAAGAAATGGAGTACGGGGGTGACAAGTGGGAAATAATAAATCTTCCTGCTATTGCTACAGAAAATAAAAGCGATAATGATCCCCGAAAAACAGGAGAACCTCTTTGGCCGAATAAGTTTGATCTAGATCGAATGGATAAAATTAAAAAGCAAGTAGGTTCCAGAGTATGGTCGGCTCTATACCAAGGCAATCCCGTTATTGAAGGCGGTAACATTATCAAGGAGGGTTGGTTCCAGTACTACAATACCCTTCCTTTTGACGTAAATAATTGGAGAGAGTGCTACCTAGTTCAATCTTGGGACTTAACCTTTAAGGATACTGGCCGTTCTTGGGTAGTGGGGGTTACAATTGCCAAGAAAAACGCTGATTTTTATCTTCTGGACATGTACCGTAGAAAATCAGATTTTAATAAAACAGGGAAAGCTATCCAGTCTATGGCAGAAAAATACCCTATGTGTAGAGCAGTGCTGATTGAGGAGAAAGCCAATGGTAGTGCAATTCTTAATCAACTAAAAAAGAAAGTATCTCACATGATACCCATACAGACTACGGTATCCAAAGATGAAAGACTACATGCAGTATCCCCTATTTTTGAAGCTGGTAATTTTTACCTTCCTATGGGCTATCCCCCTAACAAAGAGATAGTGGAGGAACTATGCAGTTTCCCTAATGGCGGTACAGACGATATTGTAGATGCAATATCCCAAGCACTTCTCAGGTTCCAAGAAATGAAGGGACTAAGGCATTTGATGAACATGACAAAATGGTGAGATTAAACAAAACACATATATTTGGAGTTGTGAAATGGTGAAAAAGGCAGAAAAGAGAGAAACGTCCCTCTTAAAAGATGGTTGGAGCAACGTAATTACAGGAATTGGTACCTCTAAGGATAAAAGTACTTATTATGATATAGCTTGGAGACAGTTGGCGAGAAGTACAGCAGAGGCACTTTTTTCCGCAGATGAAATGGGAAGTAAGATAGCCCGTATTATACCCTACGATGGGACAAGGGAAGGTGTGACTTGGAACATGGACAAGTCTTCCGACCAGGAAAAAGTTATCAAATTTATAGAAAAAGAGTTCAAACGTTTGAAGGTTTGGCTACATTTAGGTAGGGCTTGGACTTTAGGGAGAGTTTACGGAGGTGCCGTACTCTATATGTCTATCAATGATGGTAGATCCATTGCCCAGCCAGTAAATTGGAACAGGGTTAGGAAAATAAACACCTTAAAAGTTATCGACAGGTGGGAGCTAGATTATAACAGTCTAGATATGATTTCAGATATATCGGATCCAAAATTTGGAACCCCTAGACACTACACCTATCGACCTACTGAAATGGTAGATGGTTCTACAGAAATTAAGATACACAACTCAAGAGTTATAAGGTTTGATGGTATGTTTTTACCTAACAGACTTTACATTCAAAATAATTTCTGGCATGACTCCATTTATGGCTCCCTTGCAACCGCACTTAGAAATTACTCCACAAACCATGAAGCGATAAGTCCTATTATCTCCTCTATTGCCCAGCCAGTTTACAAGATAGAAGGATTGTCGGAAGCCTTGGCCATGGGTAAAGATGAATTGATAATAACTAAACTAAGACAAGTAGAACTAATGAGATCTACAGCACAGGCAATTATCTTGGATAAGGAAGATGAATTTACAATTGTAGCACATAATGTGGCAGGGGGTAGGGATCTAATAGACCTTACAATTCAAAGACTGGTGGCTGGTTCAGATATACCTCATACTCGACTACTAGGACAGTCTCCTAGTGGATTAGGTGCTACAGGTCAAGCGGAGTTGATAAATTACTACGACTCTGTTAAGTCTATGCAAGAAATTCATTTAAGAGAAGCAATTGAAACCCTAGTAAAAGGATTATTCTCCCAAACTGGTTCTGCTAAAATGCCTGAAGATTTAGACTTCGAATTTAACCCTTTATTTCAGCAAGATCGGGAGGCAGAAATTAAATCTAGAATGATGCAAGCCAAAGTCGACACCGATTACTACAACATGGGGGTTGCTGAGGTAGGAGAAATAGCCAAGTCTAGATTTGGTACCGGAAGATACTCATATGAAACTATCTTAGATATGACCAAGGAAAGAAAAGCCAGAGAAGAAATGGGGGTTGGTAACACCGGAGGGCAACCTGCTAGTACGGCAAAACAGCCTACTGCCGGTCTAGCTACTGGACAAAAGTCCGGTGATGAAGATTTGGCAGGCTTGTAATAAAGTGTTAAATAATGGTATACTGTTATAGTACAATACTATTATAGTGAATTACTTATATAGTGTTGTGCCTTATGCTATCCTTTCTAGGTTAGATTCAAAGGGTTAAATATGAGAAATGTAGATTTTATCAATCTAGATCAAGCAGGGGAGATATCGACTTTACCTAATGGGTTTATATCGATAACCGCAAACCTAACTAGGACAGGTATCTTCTCTTATAGACATGTTAGACCAGATGGGACCATAAAACTCCTGAAACAATTGAGAATGGAGGAGGAAGTTTTTTCAGAGAATGCCCTTTCCTCTTTATCTGGTTTACCCATTACAAATAATCACCCTTCTGAATTGGTTAATCCTGAAAACGCTTCGGAATATGTCGTAGGTATGGCCAGTGAGAATCCTAAAAGGATTAAGGTTGGCGAGACAGAAGACTATGAAGACTCTGAAGACTATGTTCAGCAAAAGTTAACTATATTCGATGATGCTACGATAAACATGATAGTCAACAAAGAAAAAAGTGAAATGAGTTTAGGCTATCAATGTACTCTCGATATGACTTCGGGGGAGTATAAAGGTGAACGCTATGATTGTATCCAAAGAGATATTAGATACAATCATGGTTCTATTGTAGAACAAGCTAGAGGGGGTAAGAATTGTAGAATTTTACTCGATGGGACAAATGAAGTCATTCTTGATGGATTGAGTGGTGTCGAGATCGATAATACCAAAGGTGAGGAGCCGAACGTGAAGAAATTTCTTTTCGACGGGACGGAATACCAAGTAGAGGATAGTGTCCATACTCTCCTCACTAACTTTGTCAAAAACCTTGATGAAGCTAAAGGCTTGGCGAAGTCTCACAAATCTGAACTGGAAAGGAAGACTGCTATCTGTGACGATTATCAATCACAAATAAAAGTCTTAAAGGATAGTTCAGATAACACAGAAGCTTTTAAGTCTGCTGTTAAGTTAAGAGTAGAATTAGAAGGACAAGGCAAAAAAGTTTTAGGTGAAGAAGTTGTCCTTGATAGCTTGACAGATCGAGAGATCAAAGAAAAAGTTGTTGAGAAAGTCAGACCTGACACTAAGCTAGACGGAAAGTCAGATGACTACGTTGACGCTAGGTTTGAAATTGCCTTAGAAGACTCTGTAGATTTTAATGACACAGAAAAATCTGGTGAAGAAGATCTAGGTAAGAATATTAACAACCAAGATTCTAAAGAAGTGGACTCAGACAAAGCTAGAAAAGCTGCGTGGGAAAGAGATGCCAATCTTTGGAAAGGAGATAAATAACATGAGTGCCCAAACAACATATAGTCAGTCACCAGCTATAGGCTTCGCAGGAATGATTGCTCAAAATTTTGTAAGCCCTAAGCAGATCGATAGTGGTTTGGTAGAAGATACTTATCAAACAGCTACTTTAACTTTTGATGCGGACATTGTCACGTCTAACTCATGTGCAATAACTGTAGATAGTGTTGCAGTAGCTGCCTCTCCAGTAGCTTTCACCGATGACCATGCAACGACAATGGCTCTAGTAGCCGCTGCTATTGCCGCTTCTGATGATGTGATTTCAGCAACAGTAAGTGCAGCAAGAGTTATTACTATAGTCTACGCAGACTATACAACTCATACTGCCGCAGTTACAATTACCGCTGGTGCTACTCAAGCAGGAGTGACTTTCGCTACAACTATCCCAGCTTCTACTTCTTTAGTTTTGGGTGCTCCGGTTGTTAACGGAACTTTAGACAATCAGTATCAGAATGCAATTGTTAACTCTGATCCAATAGGTGTTGCAATCTATGTTTCGGGTACTGAACAAGCCGCAGACGGTTCCGTTCAATACGATAACTTGGGACAATTTCCAGTTATGAAAAAAGGTAGGTTTTATGGTGTAGCTGTTGCCGCAATTGCCAAAGGTGCTTCATTGTCTTACCACGTAGCAAACGGTAAATATTCTGCTGACGGAGCAGGTACTACTAACACTTTCGTAACTGCGGTTACTTCTGCGGATGCGGACGGTGATATCATAGTTCTTGAGATTGACAAGGTTTAACTAGCTCCATAGAAAGGTGACTATAATGAAAAAAGTACTCAATTTTGTAAATATGGACGCTAACGAGTCTATATTTTTCGCAGAAGAACTAGAGCATGTAAAATCTAGGTCTTATGACGTTCAGTACCCAGAACTATTGGCTAGGAAACTATTTCCAGTTTCTAATGAAGTCAATAGTGGTGCCGAGAGCATGGCATACGAGACATACGACCATTTAGGAGAGGCTAAACTTATCCATTCTTATGCTAACGATTTGCCGTCAGTAGAAGTAAGTGGAATGAAAACAACTCGTCAGATTTACTCAACAGGTATCTCTTTCGGTTACAGTATCCAAGATATTCGTAATGCTAAAATGGCTGGAAAGCCTTTATCCCAGCGTAAAGCTAACGCTTGTAAGCGTCAGATGCTAGTCTTGGAAAACAAGATAGCTTGGTTAGGGGATGCGGCCACAAACATTCCTTCCTTTATCAACAACGCAAATATAACAGCCGTTACTATTGCAGATGGTGCCGCTGGGACTACTACTTGGTCCACAAAAACACCGGCTGAAATTATAGCGGACATTAGTAACATGACAACTTCAATAGTTGACTCTACTAATGGCGTTGAAATTCCAGATACTCTTCTGCTGCCTATTTCACAGTATTCTTTAATTGCAGACACTCCAAGAGCCTCTGGAACAGACACAACAATTTTGGATTTTGTATTGAAGTCCAATGCTTTTCTTACACAGATCATACCTGTCTATGAGTTGAAAGCTGCCGCACCTTCTGCTGCAACCTACGACTCTACAGATTGTATGATTGCATACAAAAGGGATCCTTCTAAACTCACTCTTGAAATACCTCAAGATATCGAGTTTATGAACCCACAAGAAAAAGCATTGTACTATGAAGTCCCAGTCCATGCTCGTACTGCTGGCGTAGTCATCTACTACCCCAAGTCAATCGCTCAAGGAAACGGTATTTAAGACAGATAGTTAGGGTGAGTACTCGAGTACTCACCTACTGCAACACTAGGACACTGTTACCCTAAAACCCTGCAGGGTCTAAAACATATAGAATGGAGAACCCCCATGTTAGTAGAAAACACAAAGCAGACACGCACCCTAGGTGGACATATCCTTATGGTTGGTGTGAACAAATTTGAAGACAAGGTGTGGGATGAACTATCCAAATCCAAGGATTGGGCAAAACCCATCAAAGGTCTGATAGCTGACAAAGTACTTGTGGTAATAGACCATAGAAAGAAAGTTACTATAGACCTGGTCAATAAGACATACAACGTTGACCTTCTGAATGAATGGTTAGTCGGTGCAAAGGGACCATTGAAAGGTGCTATCTCCAAACAATTAGACGCTTTAGATTTAGAAAAGGATTTATAGGTTTGGCTCTAACCGATGTAACAAAAGCGTATGTTGACGTAGTTTCTTATAGCAAGTATGCCTCTAGAACGGCAGAAACCGCTACATTTGAAGCGGTTCGTGCTATGCAATCTATCTATCTCAGCACAGACGTATGTAGAGTACCAGCCGACAAGTACAAACATGCACTAGCGTTACTGATTTGTCACTACTACGCTCTTGATGATACTCAGTACGCTGACGCTGGGGGTGCCGATACAGGTGTTGGTGCTGTTACTACTGAGAGAGTTGGGAAACTTACCCAGACCAGAGGTTCTCAACCTTACATAGGAACAATAGAGTCTTTCAAAACATATTTACTTCAAACTAAATATGGAGTCGAGTTAATCTTTCTTCTTAAGACTTTCAAGTCGTCACCTTCTGTAACTTAGGGGGGGGGTATGTTAGGGTTAACTTATGAGGTAAAAACAAAAACAAAAATAATAGACCATGGTGCCAATAACCTATTTAAACAGTTAGAGGCACTTAACGGCTCCGTTATAACTACGGGAATACATGAGCCTGAGAGTGGTATGGTACCTACGGTTAAAGGTAGAGTTTTAAGTAAAACACCTTTAGGAAACTATGCTTTTTATAATGAGTATGGGAAAGGCACTACCCCTGCTAGACCTTTTTTAAGGCTTACGGTAAAAAACAGACAAGTGCAATTCTTAAAAGAGTCCATGACTGATATGAAACGCCTTACTCGACAAGGTCTAATTTCAAAGATTTTAAAGGACAACGCAAATAAATTAACCAAGTGGACTAAAGCTACTGTTTGGAATTTGCGAACACCTCCAAACACTCCAGCTACACTTGCAATAAAGAAAAGGTATGGAGCAGGGAGCAATCCACTAATATTTAGCGGACTGTTGAGAGAGTCTATCACATCCAAGGTGCATAAGCCTACCCTTCCAAATACTAGAAAACTGAGAAGGATTATAAATAAAATTAACAAAGAGGTTTTGTCGATGAAACCATAGGGAAGATATGTCGAACGTAATAACCGCAGGAAATTTTGTTAATGAGAGTCTGACTACACCGGACGGCTTAAGGTATTACCAATTTTTTAAAGTCAACGGGACTACCCCTACAAACTTGTTTACTGGAAGTTTAGAAAAGTACGGGGGAGGTTTGGTAAGCGTAAAAGTTTACTTTGGCGTTAACGTAATTGACAGCATAGCAGAAGGTTCGACTATAAAACTAGAAATATATGACGGTCAATCGGTGAGGGATAACCCTACGGATGTAGAGGCTCAGACACTTATAGACACTTCAGATATCGAGGATGCCACACAAATAAGCATTGATGAAGACTCAGTAACCTTTATTTTTACGCCTACTTTGGTTCTGGAGGATGACACAGAGTATGCTTGGAGAGTAGTGGACTCTTTTATACCTCCGATAATTACATTATCCCCTTCTAATGCAATATCTTTGTACCATAATACCGCAGAAAATGGGGATACAGATTGGGGTATACTGGGTAGTACTAGTTCTGAAGATGCTGCGGAAATTCTAGATGATGTCTTTTACACTTTTGAAATGACATTTGCAGATACTCCAGTCGTACAAAGTTTATTTAGAAAGTTTTCTTTAGGAAGCGAACAAGTTACAATAGAAAGGTACACAGGATCTTTTACCGGAGGTGTTTACACTAGAACCCTTACAGAAAATATTTCAACATGGGCTAGTGTACAACCTTACTCCACCATAGAGTCCGACCAAATTTTTGATTCTGACATGGGTGCTTGGAGAGAGGAAATTAGGCAAATGTACACAACTGAAAGGGTGTATATTGACGACGAGAAGAATACTGCACATCCCTTGGGGGATTTAATTGTTGTGCAAGATGTAAAGTGGAAGCCTGTAAAGGTAGAAGTTTGGCAACACTTAAATTTGAGGCATTATACAGTTTTGCTCCAAAGATTTGATGGGTTTTAATTATGGCACTGGCTCCTATAAAAGAAAAGTATGCCGATCTAGTTGAATTTTTTCAATGGTTGATACCCTTGTACTTACCTAATGCAAATATGTATTTGCAAGGACAATCGGCACCTAGACCAGAAAATCCCTATGTCTCCTTTAGTCCTATGTCATCTATTGAAGTTGTTGGTGTGGACGAACGTAGGTTTGAAGATAGTACAACCGAGATATTGAGAGGGCAAAGGATCCTAACCTGTGAACTAGAAGGATTCTCGGATAGTGAGTCAAGATTTGATGGAAATGATAACGCATGGGATATGCTACAAGAGTTACGTTTCGCTTTGAGTTATCCTGAAGTGATTGAAAAACTCACTTCTATAAATTGCAGGATAGTAGAAGAAGGGGTAGTATCAGATAGTAGTTTAACCTTGAATACAACAAATGAGCCTAGGGCTGTTTGGAGTTTTACCGTGAGTACGGTTATAGTACAGACGATAGATAGCGGAGCCATTGAAACGGTTAACGCTACTGGAAATATTGAAGCTACAGACGGAGATATTGCTGTTTCCGTTACTGCTATTAAATCTTAAAGGAGGGACCATAATGGGTTCACTAAACAGCATTGTAAACGTGAATATTTCACGACAGACTTCGGTTCCCTCTAGAGCCGGTTTCGGAACAGGAGCCTTTGTAAGTGAGTATGCTACTTTTTCAGCGGTAGCAAAAGAGTACTCTACTTACGCAGAAATGACAGATGACTCCACCCTGGTAGGGTTAGACTCTTTAGCGTTTGGAGCAGTATATTTTGGACAACAAGTATCCCCCACAAAATTAACTGTTATCAAAGATGATGGTACCAAGGAGGTTGGAGCACTTGTTTTCGACGCTGCGCTAGTAACATCCAATTCCATAGTAGCTACCCTAGACTCCGTAGCTCTTACCGCTGTACCTTTTACGTCAGATAACGCTGATACTTTAACAGCTTTAGCTGCAATTATTGAAGCTGAAGATGTTGTGTCCACTGCCATTAGTGATGGTACAGACACAATTGACATAACGTTTGCGGACAACCAAACACACACGCTTACTGTAGTTGTGACTGGAGGTGCCACACAAGCAGGAGGGGCATATACTGAGGATACCGCTGCCGTATCTGATATTGCAGGCTCTTTAACAACAGCTATCGGTTCATTTAACGATTGGTATGCTCTTTGTATTTACTCAAGGGTAGCGGCTCAAATTACGGCTGTATCTGCTTGGACACAAGCCCAAGGGAATGCAAACCCTAAACTTTATTTTGCCCAAACTTCTGACGCAGCGGTTATTGCTGCTGGTTCAACAGACATTGCCTCTACAACTCAGGCTTTAGCTGCTTTCAGAACTTCTGTTTGGTACCATGCTATCGACTCTGAATATTTGGACGGTGGAGTAGTTGGGGGGCAATTACCAAGTGACGCAGGATCCATTACATGGGCCTATAAAGGTGTGTCTAGTGTAACCGTTGACACTTTAACAAGTGGAGAAAAGGCTATAGCTCACGCAAAAGCGTGTAACACCTACGATACTGTAGCCAGTACAAACATCACGGAAGAAGGTAAGGTTTCCGATTCACCTTTTGAATGGATTGACGTAATTAGAGGGGTTGATTGGATACAGGTTAATATGGCCGCAGACTTGTTTACACTATTGGTAAACTCTTCAAAAGTACCTTTCGACACTACTGGTATAGCCAGGATAGGCAGCATAGTTGTAGACGTGCTAGCTAGAGCTAGAGCACAAGGAATTTTATCTTCTGACTCCACACCTACTGTTACACTTCCAGCACTAGCAGATATCTCCGCTTCGGATAAAGGAAACAGGATTTTAAATGGGATTACTTTTGTAGGTGTCCTAGCAGGAGCAGTACAAAAAATTAACATATCTGGAACAGTAACACTGTAAGGGGAATAGAGAATGTCTAACACTAAAAATTATGATCCTAAGTCGATTACACTGTCTATAGATGGACAGGCTGTTTCAGGTTTTGCAGATGGAACATTCATAACTGTAAACCGCAACAATCCAATGTGGTCTGTAGTTTCTGGAGCGTCTGGAGAACATGCACGTAGTAAAAGCTGTGACAAGTCAGGGACTATAGAGCTAGTCCTAATGCAAACGTCAGAAACTAATGACTTACTGTCTGCTTACTTATTACTAGATGAAACAAGCAATTCAGGAAAATTCCCAGTAGCGTTGCTTGATGCCCATGGAGGTACAATAGTAGGAGCTACAGAGATGTGGGTGCAACAGGCTCCCTCCATTGAGTATGGTAAAGAATTAAGTGATAGAACATGGACTTTAGAAGCTGGTCACATAGATATATTTGCAGGAGGTACTGATATATCGGCAGCTATGACTACACTATCTGGCAGTATAAAGTCTGGCAGTATAAAGCCTTAACAGTTTTTTACGTAACACCCCATAGGAGATTTTAACAATGGCGAAAGAACCCACACGCTTCGAGATCAAAGGTCGCACTTACGTAATATGTGACTGGGTAGTAGACAAGCAGTTAGAAACCTTAGTTTGGATTACAAAAACCTTCGGAGAGGGTATTCTAGCCTTATTCATGTCAGAAGATGGATTTGATGGGGTAGATAATTTACTCAGTAGTCCTACAGCCGTTGCTGAAGCTGAAGAAAAACTTTCTGAGGAGGAGAAGAAAGCCAAAAGAGCGTCTGAAAAGAAAACGATAAATGAGCTAGTACAAAAAATTGCAAAAAACCTAGACGCAAAAGAGTATGTCACTTACATGAAACATATTCTAAAAGGGGTACATTGTGAAGGGAAAGAAATTAACTTTTCATATCACTTTGTAGGTCGCATGAGTGAATTGCATCAGGTAATGTTTCAAGTGTTGAGGCACCAGTACGGTGATTTTTTAGGCGAAAGCAACGCAGAAGAACAGTAGGAGGTGCTGGTTGCGTTGCTCCTTTCAGTGCCGGTAATACTAACATAAACGTATGGAAGTGGAGACCGATACTCGAAGGAATTACTACCCTGACAGAAGTAAACACTTATTGGAATATTTGTGACTTAGCGGATGCAAATGAAGCGTTGGATATAAAGTCAGACGCAGAAACCCATTACTATAAGACAAGCAAAAAAAGGTGATTTATGTCGACTAAAAAAATAGTTCAAGAATTAATCACCCACTGGAGGTATAAAGTTGATGCCTCTCAGATAAAGAAAACTGCACAGGCAATACAAGGATTGAAGAAAAATTTTCAATCGGTAAGGCGTGCTTCAGTTAGTTTTGGGAAAGGCGAATTTAAAAGAATACGCAGGATAAGAGACGGCTGGCAGAGTCTTAATAAAAGTGTAACTAATTACCGCAGAAACCTTGATAAACCGGCCAGGGGATTAGGAGTAGGAGCAAGAGGTAAAGGTTCAGGGAAAGCAGGACTAGGGCAATCCGCAGCTTTCCTTGCTGGTAGAGTCTCAGGCAATACTGCTATAACCTCGGCACTCTTAGGAGGGCTACCTCTAGTAGCTGGTCTAGGCATTGGTGCCGTAATGAAAAAAGCTGGGGAAAGGGAAAAGCAACAGAAAGCTTTTTCTGGCTTACTCGGTGGAGGTAAGGAAGGTAAGTCGAAAGCTGACGATCTTTTGAACCGTCTCAACACTTTTGCTAAAGAGACTCCCTTTCAAATAGACTCTCTGAGAGAACTAGCTAGACAGTCTCTTGGTGGAGGTATGGGTTTAGAAGAAGTAATTCCTCAACTGAGAATGTTGGGGGATGCTACGTCTGGAAGCATAGTATACCTAAGACGCATGTTGACTAACATGATAGAAATAAAAAATACCCAGTTAGCCAACATAAAGGATGTACGACAATTCGGTAAAGTAGGTATCCCTATATATGAAGCTTTATCTAAAACCCTAGGTAAAACTACTCCTGAAATTATGAGAATGGTTTCCGCAAGGAAGATAGGCTTTAAAGAAGTAACAAAAGCCTTGGAAAGCCTCACACAAAAAGGCGGCAGATTTTTTGAAGCAATGGCCCTCCAAATGAAAACAATGCTTGCCCAATTAAATAACTTAGGTGACGCTCTTATTGTAATGGCCGAAAAGATAGGCAAACCCTTACTAGAGCCTATAACTATAGGGGTAAAAGCACTTAAAAGAGGCATCGAAGCTATCACAGGTCCACTAGCCCATTTTACTAGGGGAGTGGTAGGAATTGTAAAATCATTCGCATGGATATACAAGTGGGGAACTAAAGACAATATTCTTGGGTATGTGTTTGGAGGAGCCGCTGCAATTTATGTTCTAAAGCTTGCCCGTTCCTTTAGTGTACTCAACAGAAAGTTGTTTGGTATAATCGCCTTGTTTCTGATCATAGAAGACCTCGGTGTTTGGATGAAAAATGACGGTGGTAAGTCTATGATTGGGGTGTTTGTTCAGGCGTTTGAAAAACTAAACAAGCTTGACCTGGGCGATGCGATGTTTGGAAGTTGGCTTGCACTTATGGAAAGTGTGAAAGAGTTTGGAAACTGGCTTGCTACTACCGCTGGAGGTAAATTATACATATCAGTAACAGACAGTTTTCAGAAATTGACCGCTTTGAGAGGTTTCACAATGCCTCTTCCAGGCGCAGGAGCATGGTCGGGGCTACCTTTGGGATCCGGAGCCGCTTCAAGGACTACTAAAAACTTAAACATAAATAACAGTAGTACTATAAATATGAAGCCAGACGGTTCACTACCTAAGACCTTGGATCAGACTAACAATAGTACAGATAAAAGAGTAAAGAACCAAACAAATATGTTCTTGAATTAAGGGTTATGTATGGCTTCTATATTTGAAGGTTTCAAAAGTAAAGCTTCTACAATCATGTTTAAAGACTCTGGGGGTACCCAGGTTACGTTTGCGTTAGACGCAACAGAAGCTATAAATACTAGCCTTAGTGCTAGTCTTACAGTTTTCCCAATAGAGGATAGAAATAATATTACAGACCACATACAGCCTAACCCTCTTGTTTTAAACCTAGACTGTTTTATTTCAGAGTCTCCAAGTCAACAAATTTTATCTATAGCATCGGGGTTACTAAACGCAGCAATTGGAACAGTAGTACCAGCAGGAATCTCCCGAACTTTTGCATCTGCAATTGTAAAGGCTTCTACCTTTGCTGCTGCTTCCATGGTAGGCAAGAATGATGGTAAAGACACTTTGAAATCTCTCTTGATGGACAGATCGGAGCATGATCCTGACTACCCTAAAAGGGCTATGCAAGGGTTAATTAAAATGTTTCAAGCTGGAACTACTTTTACCTTACATACTTTTTTTACCAAAACAATTTACACTAACATGGCTATGACTTCCCTTACCTTCGATCAAAATTCTTCTGGAGGAGACTCTTTAACTTTTTCTATGACATGTGAACAAGTAAAAACTACTTCTGCTTTTTCACAGGACACTAAATTAGAGCTAAAAGCAGTCGATCCTGCAAGTAGTTCTCTATCTAAAACAGATAGCAAGGGTAAGGTTACGCCTACGGAAGCCGCTACCCCTGCAAATTCTATATTATATAACGGTGGGGGTTTTTTAATTCCACAATAGCAGGGTAGTAGTATGGCGTTTATAGAAATACCTTTAGAAAATGGGACTCCCTCTTTTACTTTCTTTACAGCTTTAAACGGAAGTGACTATAGTTTTGAGTTTAGATGGAATGGTAGGTTAGAGTGTTGGATTTTCGATATGTACGACAATGAAAATAACCCTCTTTTCTTAGGTAAACCATTTCAAACAGATGTGCTTTTTCTAAGACAAGTACCGGATACCTCTAAACCTAGTGGGGATATGTGGTGTGGCAACAATAAAACACCTTATGTTGATTCAGATAGATTTGCTGTTGGTGTTGATGTTTTATTTTACTATCTAGAGGGAGAATAGTGGAAAAAGAATATCTACAACTAGGCAGAAAAGCAAATTTAACAATAACCAATCTTTTAAATGGTAAAAGTATTGATATATCTGAGTTGAGGGTAACTTTTAAAATAGACAAGGCTCATAGTGAAAAAAACAAAGCACAGATTGAAATATACAACTTGTCTCCTGCGTCCAGAACATTTATGGAAGTAGAGTTAGCAAAAGATGGGACACCTCAATTACATGTTGAATTAAGAGCAGGGTACAAATCAGAAAAGCAAATAGGTATCCTATTTAAAGGAAGGTGTTCCGCTTCTTCTACGTTCAAAGCACCCGACTGGGTTACTGCGCTAGTAGGTTCAGACGGTGCCGCACAGTATAAATATACTTTTGAAAAGAAATACATAAAAGGTACACCTATACTAAACATACTGAAAGACTTGGCTTCCGCAACAGGTATGGACATAAATAGGATAATTCCTATGACTGACACACTGAAAAAGACTAGAACTTTTTCAGGAGATCCCCAAAAAATTATAAAGAATCTTCAGAAAACCTATGGGTTCACCTTCGATACACAAGATGAAAGTATAATTATAAAGTCAAACAGGTATGCATTAGATCTTCGATACATAGTAACTTTGAATCCTGAAAAAGGATTGTTGGGGGTGCCTAGATCGGTAGATAACCTGGTTATAGTAGACTCTCTCATAAATACAGATATTAGACCTCAATCGTACATAAATTTACAAAGTCCTTCTAGACCTACTTTAAAAGGTATGTATTCGATACAGAAAGTAGACATTATTGGGGATAGCTATTCAGGTGCTTGGACTATGACTTCCGAATTGCTAAGAGTCACAACACCCGAGAAAATAGAGACTAAGGAGGAATAGTGGTACAGATACCCAGCATGGAGTTTACTACTTCTAGCAAAGAAGAAGTGATACAAGAGTTAATAGAATTAGAAATGTTGGAAGTCAATACTTGTATGCCAGCCAGAGTTATTAGTTATGATGCCTCTACTCAGACATGCACAGTACAACCGGCTTTTAAAAGGACTACTACCGCAGGAGTAGTTACAAATAGAGCAGAAATTGAAGATGTCCCTGTTATATTTTCTAGATCGGGAGCCTTTGGTTTTACTATCCCAATCATGGTAGGGGATTCTGTTCTATTACTATTTTCCCAAAGATCTATGGATGATTGGATAGACAACGGGGGGGAAGTTGAACTAACAGATTTTAGAAGGCACGATTTTACGGACGCTATAGCCTTAGCTGGGTTGTTTCCTTTAAGCGGAAAAATGTCTCCTGCTCCTGCTACTGACTCTACAGAAGTTAGAGGTGACAAAATAATGTTAGGCAAAACAGGTGCATCTGCGGAGCCTATGGTTTTAGGAAATACTCTAAAAACTAATTTGGAAGATTTGATTTCATCAATAGAGGATTTAATAGCTTTGATAACGGTAGGGCAAACTATAGGTTCGGGTAGTGGTACCATTGTCTCTACAGTAGTTACTACCGCTGTAGAAGCTTCCCTGGCTAGTGTAAGTTCGGCTTTGGCAAATCAAAACAGTGATTTTATCTTTGGAGAAAAATCATGATTTTAGAAACAGATAACAATCAGGATTTATTTGTAAGAGATGGGGACCTAGCAACCGTTGAAGGTATCGATGAAATAAAGCAATTAGTGGGTGACACTTTAAGATCTTTTGAAGGGGATTGGTTTTTAGACTTAGAATTAGGAATGCCTTACTTTCAAACTATTTTTAAAAAAGCGACCTCCATTGCCGATATAGAAAGTGTATATCTTGATGCCATATCCTCAATTGATGGTATACTCGACATAACCAAATTTGATTTGGATTATGATAGTGGGGGGCGTACCTTGAATGTAACATTTACCGCAGTAACTTCGGATGGTATTTTAAATTTCAATCTGGCAGAGGGATAATAAACATGGGAACGTTTGACGGTAATGGGCTTGTAATCGATAAGCTGGCAGACATAAAAGAAGGTATGGAAACCGAATTAAAAGCTGCATTTGGTGAAGGTATAAATTTAAGTGCAACCTCCACTTTTGGGATACTAGTAGGGATTTTGGCTGAGAGGTATTATCTCTTATGGGAGAAGCTGGAAGCTGTTTACAATGCATCTTTTCCTGAACAAGCCTACGGAAATTACCTTGACGAGATAGTAGCTCTAAATGGTATAGCAAGGGAGCCGGCAAGTAAGTCTGGAGTTACTCTAAGGTTTACTAGATCAAATGACACAAATGATGGAGACGTTGCTGTACCGATAGGTACACAAGTAAACGCTGTAGGAAGTTCTGTAATTTGGTCTACAACCTCCGCTGCAACCATACTGGACGGTACGGATACTATCGACGTTTCCGCAGAACCAGAGAACACAGGAGCCTTCAACGCAGTACCAGACTCTATCACTGTACTAGTATCTGCTCCTGCAAACGTGGGGGCTGTAACTAACCCTACTCAGGCAAGTCCAGGAACGGAAGAGGAAACGGATGCGGAATTGAAATTAAGACGATGGACTGAGTTGGGGAAGACTGGAACCTCTACCGAGTCGGGGATTAGGTCTGCATTACAAGCAATGGACATAGTTTCTACTGCAACCATAGTGCTTAATGATACTGATTTAGAGGTAGATAGCCAACCTCCTCACTCCATAGCCTGTTACGTTGCGGTAGTAAACGCTTCCACTGGAGATTCTGCTACAAGAGATGAAATTGCCGAAGTGATATGGGCATCTAAGTCCGCTGGCGTAAGTACGTATGGGGATCTAAGCGGTACGGCTGTAGACACTAATGGAGACGACCAAACAGTATATTTTAGCGAATTAGACTCTGTTCAAATAGATGTTACCGTTACTTTAACCGTTACTTCAGATTATGATACTTCTAATTCTGACGATACTATAAAAGATCAATTAGAAACCTACTCTGACGGGAATCTGCAAGCTGGGGTAGATGTTTTAACTTACAGACTAGAAGGGGAAGTAGCTACATTGGGATTGGAAGGAATAACGGAGCTAGTTATTACGACACGTAGGGACTCTGATGCTTTAGCTAGTGCAAATATAGTAATAGCGGCAAATGAGTCGGCTTATATATCAACAGCAAATGTTACAATAGTTAGGTAGAATTAAAAAAAGGGTGTTGCGTGCCGGTGTGGGTTCTCTGGCATTTAGAGTACCGTCTTCATTGAAGGCGGTACTCAACTAAGAGGAGCTAGTATGTCAGTTAAAGAAATTATAAACATAGATGATCACGTAGCAAGAGCTATTTCTAGGCTACCTCAAAAACATAAAGCAATTCCTTCAGGAAATTGGGATAGTCTTTTAACCATATTTGTAAATCCTGCACAAGATCTAGAAGATATAATGCAGGACGTACTAGACAATAGGAGTCTGACTGCTGCTGTAGGTGTTAACCTAGCTAGGATGGGTACATGGGTAGGGGAAAACAGACTAGGTAGGATAGACGCAGACTATTTGGTAGGAATATATGGGAAAATAGCAGAGAACAATTCTGATACTACCGAAAAAGATGTAATGCTTTCTGTCAAAAGGTTTGCGGAAGCTGAAGATTATATTTATGTCGATGCTACCAACGGGAAGTTTAATATTACGCTGTACAATCCTGTCTACCCTGTAGAACCTAGATTGTATACAAGTGTGGACTCCGCTAAAGCCGCAGGAGTAGGATATCCTGAATTTACAATGGCAAATTTAGACTACTTTGGATTTACAAATGATGTGAATGCTAAAGGGTTTGGAACGTATATCCCCACAATGTATCCTTTCTACTTTGTGGATGAAGTTTTAAGTCCATCCGAAGAAGTTGGAGTTTACGAAAATGGAGGGGATTATACTCTTAAGTTAGCTATGAAAGATGGTTCAGACGCTTTTACTACAGAAACTCAGTTACAAGTCGATTTTGATGATAGTACGAAACCTTTTTCCGATGGTAATATTAGAATAATAGACGCAGAAGGGGTGGTTTGGGACGTAGAATGTTTAGGTAGTGCTCCTCTCACAGTTAACGCCACACCCTCTACTTTAGAGAGTAACATAACTCCTCCGTTTGGTTATTCCAAACTTGTACCTGTAGGAGAAGACACCCACTTGTATGGTTTTCTTGCAAGTGCTGACGCACTAGTCTACCAAATTTTAGCTGCTGTAGAGACTTACACTCCAGGTCTCAAAGTTGTAGCTAAATTGTGGAGTTGGGAGACTTCTACAGCTATACTTATATCAACCTCAAATGAAATAACATTAACTTCTGGGGTTAATTCTCTTACTTTTGTTTTTGATCCTGCAATAAAATATGTTTCGGGGGAAAGGATTCTATTCTCTGTGCACTTAACTGAAGGGGTGGGAGATGCGTATCTTTTCCACGCTTCTAGTGCATCCGATGTGGGTGTTTATGGGGAAGTAAACGAAGTAACAGGGACGCACTATAGTACACCTTTCCTTTTACCTGAGGATAACTACTATTACTCAGTTTGTTGGTCTCCAGAATTAACACTTTTTGTAGCTGTAGCCTCTAGTGGTACAGGCACTAGAGTTATGACTAGCCCAGATGGTGCTGTTTGGACAAGTAGAACTAATTCAGTGGATAACCAGTGGCAATCAGTTTGCTGGTCTCCAGCATTAACACTTTTTGTAGCCGTTTCTTACGATGGAACGGGTGATGGAGTAATGACTTCCCCTGACGGTATTAATTGGACAACTAGAACTAGTGCAGCGGATTACCAATGGTTATCCGTTTGCTGGTCACCAGAATTAACTTTGTTTGTAGCTGTAGCGAGTACTGGTACTGGTGATAGGGTTATGACAAGTCCAGATGGAATCAATTGGACAAGTAGAACTAGTGCAGCGGATAATCATTGGCGTTCAGTTTGTTGGTCACCAGAATTAACACTTTTTGTAGCTGTATCTGACAATGGGAGTCCTACTCAAGTAATGACTTCTCCAGATGGAATCAACTGGACAAGTCAAAATAGTGCAAGCGTCAACGCTTGGGCTTCAGTTTGCTGGTCACCAGAATTAACTTTGTTTGTAGCTGTAGCGTATTCGGGTACTAATAATAGAGCTATGACAAGTCCTGACGGTATCAATTGGACAAGTAGAACTAGTGCAGCGAATAACTATTGGCAATCAGTTTGCTGGTCACCAGAATTAACTTTGTTTGTAGCTGTAGCGTATACTGGGATTAATGATAGAGTAATGACAAGCCCTGACGGAACAAATTGGACAAGTCGAGATGCGGTAGAGGAACATATGTGGATGGCAGTTTGTTGGTCTCCAGAATTAAACCGCTTTTGTGCCGTTTCGATAATGATGGGACTTACCGATAGAACAATGACTAGTTCAAACGGAATAGACTGGGTTAATGGGCTAACTTATGGTGGACCAGCTACGAGATGGGATTCTATTCTCGCAGATGATGAAACAAGAGTAATGGAAATAGCTTTAACCTCCAGTTCAGGAGCTACAGAACTTTGTGAAGTATCCAAAAATGGAAGTGTAGTTAGCATGGCAGAGTTTCTATCTACTTTTTCTAAATTGGATAAATCAATGTTAACTACAGCCGACTTGGAATGGGTAGTTAGGAGCTACACGGGGAATGAAAGTCAGGCAGGAAATTTTTCAACTTTACTGCCAAGGAGTTAGTCTACATGGCAACCAAACCTACAGAAAAAACAGAGTGGGCTGTAGATAGTTCTGCTCTTGTTACATCTACAGACCTACGCAGGATTAAACATGGTTGGTCTACTGAGGATTACGATCCTCTAGGTGAGGGAGAGATACCCAATCTTAATCAGCAAAACTATTGGAGCAATGCGGTTCACCGACATTTAGGATATGTGGAAGAAGTTAATGACGATAATATATCCGATTTGGCTACCGAAGTCGCTGCTATAGAAGCATTTAGGAGCACCTTAAGCCTTAACTCTGTAAATAATTGGACAAGTAGAACTAATGCAGTGGATAACCAGTGGTACGCTGTTTGTTGGTCTCCAGCATTAACACTTTTTGTAGCCGTTTCTTCCGATGGTACTGGCAATAGAGTAATGACAAGTCCTGACGGTATTAATTGGACAACTAGAACTAGTGCAGCGGATAACCAATGGTTATCCGTTTGCTGGTCACCAGAATTAACTTTGTTTGTAGCTGTAGCGTATTCTGGGACTGGTGATAGAGTAATGACAAGTCCTGACGGTATTAATTGGACAACTAGAACTAGTGCAGCGGATAACCAATGGCGTTCAGTTTGTTGGTCTCCAGAATTAACTTTGTTTGTAGCTGTAGCGTATTCTGGTACTGGCAATAGAGTAATGACAAGTCCTGACGGTATTAATTGGACAACTAGAGTTAATCCAGTCGATAATAATTGGCTTTCAGTTTGTTGGTCACCAGAATTAACACTTTTTGTAGCCGTTTCTTACGATGGAACGGGCAATAGAGTAATGACAAGTCCTGACGGTATTAATTGGACAACTAGAACTAGTGCAGCGGATAACCAATGGCGTTCAGTTTGTTGGTCTCCAGAAT
>Ga0114918_10001358_pt1 | contig 21939 bp, 13 predicted proteins | sample LantaG_FD_87015 | JGI IMG/M metagenome (GOLD analysis project Ga0114918, IMG submission 87015) | Deep subsurface microbial communities from Baltic Sea to uncover new lineages of life (NeLLi) - Landsort_02402 metaG | ecosystem: Environmental > Aquatic > Marine > Oceanic > Sediment | place... | reverse complement strand
TTTCTCTTTTCTCTCTCTCTCTCTCTCTCTCTCTCTCTCTCTCTCTCTCTCTCTCTCTCTCTCTCTCTCTCTCTCTCTCTCTCTCTCTCTCTCTCTCTCTCTCCCTTCTCTTCGCTCTCTCCCTCTCTCAGTGCTTGAAGTGCCTCACCCCCGTGGTGCATAGCACCACGCCGTACTTGTTGCAGCAGTCCACGGCGTCCTGGTCCCTCATCGAGCCCCCCGGGTGGGCAATGGCCGCGACCCCGGCGGCACATGCCGCCTCGACAGAGTCTCCCCACGAGAACGGGAAGAAAGCATCCGAGGCCAGGGCCGAGCCTTTGACAGCGTCGGGGCCGGCCTTCTCCAGCGCGATCTGCGTAGATTTCACCCTGTTGGGCTGGCCCGAGCCCATGCCGAGCAGCTCCCCGTTTTTGGCGACGGAGATGGCGTTGGACTTGACGTGCTTTGCAACTGTCCAAGCGAACCTCAGATCTTCCAGTTGCGCCGCTGTGGGTTTCGCTTCCGAGACCACGGTGAACTCCACTTCTTCGGCGCAGACAGCGTCCGAGTCCTGCAGCAGCCACCCGCCGCCGACCTGCCTCAGGGAGCGAGAGGCCTTGTTGCGGGCCCTGGGGGGCGTCTCCAAGATCCTCAGAGTCTTGGACTTGCCCTTGAGTTTTTCGAGCCCGGCGGGAGTGTAACCGGGAGCGACGACGATCTCGTAAAACATCCTCGTCTCCCCGTCCGAGGGGCTCCTGAACTCCCTGATCTCGGCCGCGAGCTCCTCGTCGACCACGCGGTTGAACGCGACGATGTTCCCAAAGGCCGAGGTGGGGTCGGCTTTGACCGCGGCGCGGTAGGCAGGCCTGAGGTCAGTTTTGTCGCCTTTTGATGCGAGCGCGACGCCGCAGGGGTTGGTGTGCTTGACGATCACGCAGGCGGGCCCCTCGAAGTCGGTTACGCACTGGTAGGCCGCGTCGGCGTCGAGATAGTTGTTGTAGCTCATCTCTTTCCCGTGGTGCTGCACGGAGCGAGCGACACCGCCTCCGCCCAGGGGGAAGGCCTCGGCCAAGGACAAGTCCTCGTAGAAAGCGGCTGACTGGTGCGGGTTCTCGCCGTAGCGCAGCGTCGACGACAGGCGCATCGGCACCACGATCTCCGGCGGGGGCGCGATTTTGGAAGAGTCCTCGGCCTTGTCGCCGACGGCGTTCCACATCCACTCCGCGACCTGCGCGTCGTAGCTGCCCGTGTGAGCGAACGCCTTCCAGGCCAGCCTGGCCCTGAAGGCCTCTCCGGTACCCGAATCTCCGCTGCTGGAGGCCTCGGAAGAAGAGCCGAGCCTCGAAAGGACCTCTGCGTAGTCCGCCGGGTCGACGACGACGGTGACCGCGGCGTGGTTCTTGGCCGCGGCGCGGATCATGGCCGGTCCCCCGATGTCGATGTTCTCGATGGCTTCGTCGAAGGTGGCCTGCTTGGCCTCGTTGGTGACCGTGGCCCTGAAGGGGTAGAGGTTGACCGCGACGACGTCGATAAGGGCGATGCCGGCGCCGGAGATGGCCTGCATGTGACTCGGGTCGGAGCGGATCGCGAGGATCCCTCCGTGGACCCCCGGGTGTAAAGTCTTGACCCTTCCAGAGAGCATCTCGGGGAAGCCCGTGAGGGATTCCACCGTGGAGACGGGTAAGCCAGCTGCGGAGAGGGCGGCGGCGGAGCCTCCCGTGGAGACGAGGTCGTAGCCGAGGGCGACGAGGCCCTGTGAGGGGATGAGTTTTTTTTTTTTGATAGTCGGGTTTTTTATTTTATTGAGCGAGGGAGGAGGAAGAAAGGCAAAGTAGGGGCGCGCATGGGTTCATTTCTCTCTCTTTGTTCTCTCTTTCACACACACCTTGGCAAAGTCGACGATGCCCGTCTTGTCCGAGACCGAGATCAGGGCCTTTTTGTTGCCTGCCGGGTGGTGTGTGGAGAAGTTGTTTTTTTAAAAAAAGGAGGTCGGGGTTGAGTTTTCCGACAGTTTTTTCCCGAAAGCAATGGGCAATCGATCGAACGATCGACGGCTGCTCTTTTTGTTTCCGCTTCCGCATTCCCCCCCCCCCTCTTCTGCGGACTCGTTCGCTCCGATTCGCGTGCAGAGGATAAGAAACCACTCACCGGCAGTTGCCTGAGGAGTAGCCATGGCGCGGCTGGGTCCCTTCGGCCGCGAAGGGAGGAGGAGCGAGGGGCGAGGGCGGAGGTGACTCGAGCGGCTCGGCGAGGAAGAGGCGAGCGACGAGTTCGTCTGGATAACTGCGGCGGCGGGAGCTCGAGCGACCGAGGCGCGCGGGAGGAGAGCAGTGGAGACCGTCGAGGAGGATCTGCCGAGCGCACTGCTGGCGCGGCCAGGGGCCGGCAGGGCGGGCATGAAAAAGTGAGAGGGGCGATGGGAGAGAGAGACGCGAGGAGAAGAGAGACAGAGCGAAATTGGAAAGTGCAGCAGACATCGATTTCAGAACTCAAAAAAAAAAAAACGCTCGAGCATTCTTCGCCTTCGCCTTCTCTCTTTCTCTCTCTCTCTCGCCGGTGCATGTCCTCTCCCGCGCCTGCCTCCTCCTCCTCCTCCTCCGACACCTCAGACGCCTCCGTCCTCCGCTGGCCCGCAGGCGCTGCCACGCCGCGAGGGACGCGTACGCCGCGTGCCTCGACGCCTCGGGATCGCCGCCGACGGCCCGCGGGGCTCGCGGGGGCCTGGTCGTGCCTCAGCAGTGCTCGAGGCTGCGAGAGGAATTTGAGAGGGCGTGCAAGAAGTCGTGGGTGAGTTGCTTGAAGTAGGAGAGGAGGAGAGAGAGAGACAGAGAGAGAAGGAGAGAGAAGAACAGCAAATCGATTGACTTGTTTTCCTTTCGACCTCCTTTCTCTCAACCTTCGTCTCTCTTCTCTCTCTTCCCCCGCTTCCACCTCCAACAACCTTCCAACAACAACAACAACAACAACAACAACAACAACAACAACAACAACAACAACGACAGGTCGACCACTTCGACCTCGTGCGCGTGAAGGAGCGGGACCTGGCTCGCAGGATCCAGGAGTCGATCAAGAAGAACGCCGAGAGGGGGCAGAAGGCGGGGTCGCTCGCAGGGGAGAGGCAAGGGTAAAGAAAAAAGCTTTCCTTTTTTTTTGAAGTGAAGGATGAGTTACAGGGATAATAGCGACAACGACAACTGGCGAGGAGGAGGAGGAGGCAGGGACGGACGGGGCGGAGGAGGCTATGAGAGGGACAGCCGCGGGGGAGGAGGAGGAAGCCGCGGCGGCGGCCGCTTTGACGACGACCGCGAGCGCCGCTTCAGCGGCGGCGGTGGCGGAGGCACCCGCGGCGGCGAAAGGGACGGCTACCGCGGCGGCAGGGACAGCAGGGACAGGGGCGACGACGCAGACGAGGGCTCCTACCGCCGTCGCTCGAGGTCGAGGAGCCGGTCGCGCGAGAGGGGGGGAGGCGGAAGGCGCCCCCGCTCCCGCTCTCGCTCGCCGCAGCGACGGGGAGAGCAGCAGTTGCCGCCGCCGCCGCCGCTGCCGCCGCCGCCGCCCTCCTCCTCTTCCCTCCCTCCTCCGCCCCCACCCCCCGCTTCCTCCTCCCTCCTCGACGCCGAGCCCTCGGCCGATGAGGCGGCCTTCATGGCGTCCTTCGGCCTCCCCACGGGCTTCGCCACGACCTCCGGGGTCGGCACGGGAGAGAACGACGACGGAGGCAGCCGAGCCGCAAAAGAAGGCGCGGTGAAGGTCGCGTCGAAGAGGAGGGCCCGCCAGTACATGAACCGCCGCGGGGGCTTCAACAGGCCGCTGCCCGCTGAGAAGACAGGGGAGAGGGTGAAGCGGGATTGAATTTTGATGGATTGTAATGGATGGAAGTGACAAAAAAAGAGGAAATCGATGTTAAGGTTCCTTCGTCTTCGTCGTCGTCGTCGTTGTCGTTGCCGCCGCCGTCGTCGTCGTTCCACCGCCACCTCCTCCGTTTCCTCCTCCTTCCTCTTCCGAGGCCGTCTCCCACTCGTCCCCTTGCCCTTCTCCTTCCTCGTCCATGTCCTCGGTTCCGCCGTCGCCGTTCTCGTCGTCGTCGTTGTCATCGTCGCTTTCGTCGTCGTCGTCGTCTTCCGTGTACTCTGTCCCGTATTCGTCGTCGTCGTCCTCATCTTCTTCTTCCTCGTCCTCGTCCTCCTCGTCGCTGTCGCTGCCGTCGCTCCCGCTCCCGGGGCCCGGGTCCACCCCGTTGCGCCGCAGCATCCGCCGCAGGCCCCTCCTCCTCTCGCGCTCCTCGGAGCGCCGCGCCGCGGCACTGTCGACGGCGGCACTGGCCCGCGCCGCGGCGCTCGTGCCGCCGGTCGCCACCGCCCCGTGCTCGTCGGCCGCGAGCGCAAACGCGACGGCGCGTGGGACCCTCGGAGCAGCGTCAGCTTCAGGAGCCCTTTCCCCTCTCCTCCTGGGCTCTCCCCGCGGCAGCTCCTGCCTGCACACGGGGCACGTGTGGTGCGACTCGAGCCACGGCAGGATGCACCGCGGATGGAAGCAGTGGCCGCACGAGAGCTCGGAGACCATTTCTCCGGGAGGATACTCGTCGCGGCAGACGGTGCACTCCTCTCCCGCGCGAGCAGAGGCGGGGGGATTGGGCTCGTCGGGAGAAGAAGAAGTAACAGGAGCAGCAGGAGCAGCAGAAGAAGCTTCTCCCCCTGCTCCTGCTGCTCCTTCGCTCGTCGCCGCGGGCTCCGCGTCGGCGGCCCTGACCCTCCGCAGGCCCGTTTCCGTCACGCGCCTGATCTCCTCTTGGGAGGCCGGGATCTCCGGTGGGGGCCCGTCTTGTTCGGCGAGCATGGCGGTGAGGGCGTCCATGTTTCCGAAGGCGAAGTCGCCGACGGTGGCGACGCTGTTGTTGTTGATTTTGGTTTTGGGGGGAGTGGCGGAGGTGGTGAGAAGAGAGTGAGCGAGGAAAGAAAGGAAGAGAAAAAGAAAAAAAGAAAAACGAGAAGAAAAAAGAGAACTCACCCTCCTCCTGTCGTTCTCAGCCCGCCCCCGAGTCTGATCCCCCCTCCTCCCCCTCCTCCGAGGGTGATGCCCATGCCGCCGTTGAGCATCGCGCTCATCAGGGCCTGGGCCATTCCTCCGCCTCCTCCTCCTCCACCGAAGCCACCTCCACCTCCACCTCCTCCGGCCCCGCCTCCTCGGCCTCCGACCACCATCGGGTTGAGGATCGACCCGAGGATGCCCTCGATACTGATCCCGCCGCCGAAGCCGCCGCCTCCCATGCCGCCCATGCCGCCGAAGCCGCCGCCGCCCGCCATCATGTCGAAAAAGGCTGCGGGGCTCATGCTTTCCATCCTGCGGCGGACGGCTTCGAGGCGCGGGTCGAGGTCGTGATCGCCGTCGTCCTCCTCTTCTTCCTCCTCCTCTTCTTCTTCATCTTCATCTCTTTCTTCTTCTTCATCATCATCTTCCACGTCGCGCCTCGACCCTCCACGCCTGCGCCCTGCGCCGCCGCGGGCAGAAGCAGCTGCAGTGCGTGCCGTCCTTCTCGCCGCGGCGCGGGCAGAGAGGCGCTCGACGAAGGTGGAGCCGCAGCGCGGGCAAGAGACGTCATCGTCGGCGTCATCGGCCTCGTCGGCGGGAGCAACAGCAGCAGCATCGGGAGGAGGAGGCGCGGCCGACGCTTGGGAGCACTCGTGGCACCAGAGCCGCTCGTTGGTGCCGCGGGCGGCGCCTGCCGCGGACGACATGGGGGGGGAAAGAGGTGTGCTCGCTGTGTTGCGCTGTGCGGGGGGGCGAAAAGAGGGCGAAAGGTCGATGCTTCGCAAGCCGAGGGTTATTAGCAAGTCGAGATCGATTTCTGAGAAAAACGCCCGTCTGCTCGCTCTTCACTCTTCTGTTTGTCGTCGAAAGAAAAAAAACGCTAACTCAAAAACTCGAAGCATCACCATGGCCGGCCGCCTCCTCAACGACCCGGACGCCGACGGCTGGGAGCGCTCCGACTTCCCGATCGTGTGCGAGACGTGCCTGGGCCCCAACCCGTACGTGCGCATGCAAAAGGTAAGGAGAGATTGATTGGAGGAAGAGAGAACAGAGAGAGAAAGAGAGAGAGGCGGCGACGGCAAGAAGAAAAAAACGTCGAATCGGTCTTCTCTTGCCGCCCGCGCTTTCTCTCTGCTGCCGCCATTTACTACCAACGCCTCGGCCTCGACGCGCTCTCTGCCTGATAGAGGAAAGCAGAGCTCGCCGTCGGGAAGAAACGAGAAGAAAACGAGTCGATTCCATCGAGCAGCGCTGTTTGCACGATTCCTTTCAACTCACTTCACTAACGTCCCCTCCCTTCTTCCTTCTTCTTCTTCTTCTTCTTCTTCAACCCCCTCCCTCCACAAAACACCAGATCGAGTTTGGCGGCCAGTGCCACATCTCCGGCCGCCCCTACACCGTCTTCCGCTGGAAACCGGGCGCAGAGGCCCGCTACAAGAAGACGGTGATCTGCAAAGAAGTAGCAAAGGCCAAGCACGTCTGCCAGGTTTGTCTCTTAGATCTCGACTACAACCTGCCGGTGCAGGTGCGGGACGCCGCGATGGGGATTACAGTTGATCCTCTGGCGCCCAAGTCGGACGTGGGGAGGGAGTACGCGCTGACCAACGCAACGGAGCGGGGCACGCTCGGGCTCGAGTACCTTCAGGGAGGAGGAGGAGGAAGCGGAGGAGGAAGCGGGCAGCCTCTCGCGATTGCCGGCGCGGGTCCAAGCGCGCTCGCCGTCTCCGGCGGTCCCAGCGGCAGTGGCAGCGATTCCCTCGCTCTCTCCCTGCCTTCCGCCACCGGCGCTTCCCCCTTTGGTGCCCCCAACCCCACGCTGGCCGCCCTGGCCCGCAAGACCCCCAACTTCGACCGCAACAGGGCCCGCATCTGCTCCTTCTTCGCCAAGGGAGAGTGCAAGCGAGGGAGGTCGTGCCCTTACCGCCACGAGCTCCCCACCTCGGCGAAAGACGATCCGATGGCCAAACAAGATTATAAAGGTCGGTACTACGGCGTCAACGACCCGGTGGCTGCCCGGATGGCGGAGCGCTTCGTCGAGAGGGCGTCGAAAGCGGCAGCCCCGCCTCCAGACAAAAACATCACGACGCTGTTCGTGGGGAATTTACCGGAGGCGGCCACCGAGGGGGACCTGAGGTCCGCGTTCGCCAGGTACGGTGCCCTGTCTGCGGTGCGGTTCAAGCAGCAAAGGGGCGGGCTCGGAGGCGGAAGTGCAGGAGGAGGAGGAGGAGGAGGAGGAGGAGGAGGAGGAGGAGGAAACAACGCTTCTTCCTCGGCGGCATTTGTGACGTTTGAGGACCGGTCATCGGCGGAGAGCGCCGCGAGGGGCCTGGCCGGGAGGCTGTCGATCAGGGGAGCGCCCGCCAAGATCCTCTGGGGCAAGCCCGCGGCGCCGGGGGGGGCAGCTGGAGGTGGAGGAGGAAGCGGCGGGCAGCAAGGAGGCGGAGGAAGCGGAGGAGGGGCTCTCTACCCCTCGATGGACCCGACTCGGGCCGGGACAGCCCTCGTTGCCCCCGCGCCTCCGCCGCAGCTTCCTCGACTGGCTCCGCCTCTGCACCAGCCGCAGCAACAACAGCAGCAGCGTGGCCCTGCGGGGGTGGTCTCTGCGAGGGCGGTGCCGGCGGGGATGGGCGGCGAAGGAGGGGGAGGAGGCAAGCGTGGCGGAGGCGGAGGAGACGGCGATGGGCGAGGGAAGAAGCCTCGCACATGATTCTTTCCGCCCCCCTCTTGCTCTCTCTGCTTTCTGCTTTGATTCTTATTCTCTGCAACTTGTAAAATTAGAAATAAAAAAGGCAATGAAAAATGAATTCGAAGCGCGGGAGAGTTTGAAAACGATGTGTTTGTTCACAAAACAAATGAAAAACGAAGAAATGTCAGCCGACGATGTCGCCGGCGATCCGGGCGCCTCGCCGCGCTTCGTGCTGCCCGGTACGTGGATTCTTTTTACGCTGGCTGCAGAGCGCTTGTTCAACTCTTGCGCCTCGTGCATTTATGAAATCGAAAAACGTGAACGAGCTCCCACCCGAACGCAAGAAATCGAAATCGAATTCTCGACTAGCAATCGCTTTCTCGCTCAACCCTCCCTTTTTCTTTTCAACCCCGACCCCCCCCCCCTCTCAATCAAAACAGGCCTCGCCCTCGGAGGGCTCCGCTGCCTCTCGTCGCTGCGCAGGCACGGCTTCACGCACGTGCTGTCGGTGATCAACTTGCCCGTGTCGATCCCGGAGAGAGACGAAGAAGAAAAGGAAGGAGAGGAAGGAGAGGAAGAGGCGGGAGAAGGAGCGGCGACGACGACGGCGGCAGCGACTGTAGCAGCGGCAACAGCAGCTCGCCCTCCTTCTCCCTCTGCTCCCTCCCTCCGCCACATCCGCCACGCCCGCGTCGACCTCGCCGACGACGAGGGGGCCGACCTGCTGTCTCACCTGCCGTTCGCGACGGCGTGGGTGAGGGAAGCGCTGACGACGGGAGGAAGTGGAGGAGGAGGAGGGCGCGACGAGAGGTCAAACGGAGAAGGAAAAGGAGAAGAAGAGGGAGCAGGAGAAGAGCGAGAAGAAGAAGAGCAAAAGCCAAGCAAGGTTCTCATCCACTGCTCCGCCGGCGTCTCCCGCTCCGCAGCCGTCGCCGCGGCTTGCCTGATGGTTTTGAGCGATTCTTCTTCTTCTTCCTCTTCTTCCTCTTCTTCCTCTTCTTCCTCTTCTTCCTCTTCTTCTCCTCCTCCTCTCTCGGCAGAAGCGGCCGTCGCCGCCGTCGCCGCCGCGGCCCCCGGGACCTGCCCCAACCCCGGGTTCCTGAGGCAGCTCCGCCTCTTTTCGGAGATGGGTCGTCGCCTGGACGCGAGGAGCAGCGCCGAGTACCGGGCGTGGAGGGCGCGGGCGATGGCGGAGGCTGGCGGGGTCGGAGGAGGAGGAGGAGGAGGAGGGAGTGGAGGAGGAGGGAGCGAGAGAAACGCGAGGAACGAAAACGCGGCGACAGCGGCGGCGGCGGAAGCGAGAGAAGGTCAGCAACAACTTCATCCGCCGCCACCGCCGCCGCTTCTCACAACTTACCGCTGCCGCGCCTGCCGTCGCCTGGTCGCGACCTCGGACAACGCCGTGCCGGCCACCTCGGAGACCGGAGGGGGCCCCCAGAAAATGTTCGCGGGGAAGAGCTGGAACAAGGCGAAGATTCAGAAGAATCGAGGAGCAGCAGTGAAGGACGAAGGAGAAGAAGAAGAGGGAGAAGACGAGGAAAAGGAAGAAGAACCTCCTCTCCCTCTGGGCTCCGACGGCTCGTCGCTCTTCGTGGAACCTCTCAAGTGGATGCTGGACGCGCTGTCGCTCGAGAGCAGCAAAGGAAGCGGGAAGAAAGAAGGGAAAACTGACGACGGCGACGACGACGACAAAGCCTCGAAAGCGCCCCCGCCGACAAAGGGGAAGCTCCACTGCCCGGGTTGCTCCTCCCGCCTCGGCTCCTTCTGCTGGGCGGGCAACCAGTCCGCCACTGGGGCCTGGATCGTGCCCGCGTTCCAGCTGCACTTGAGTAGGCTCGACGCCGCCGAGGAAGAAGAAGAAGAAGAAGAAGAAGAAGAGGAGCGAGAGGGAGAAGGAAAGGGAAAAGAGCGAGGAGACGAAGCGAAGAAGACGAAAAAACAAACCCCTCCTTCGCCTGCCGTGCCGGCCTCCGTTGCCTCGCGGATCAGGCAGCCGCGCTTCCTGAAGTAGATGGAAAATAACTGTAAAAAAAGAGAAAAGCTGCTGCTGCGAGAGATGACAATTGAATGATGACACAAGGTTGAAAGGAAAGAAAAGAAAAAACTTCAAACAAAAAAATGATTTTTTTTTTCAGCGGCGCCTCTTCGGCCTTGCGTCTCCTCCTCCTCCTCCGGTCCCGCGCTCCCCTCCCCCCTCCATCTCCTCGTCGTCGTCATCGTCGTTGTCGTCACCAGCACCACCACCACCGCCGCCGCCGCCTCCGGAGAGAAGGTTGTTGTTACCGCCGCTGCCCGCCGCCGGCGTCGCCGCCCCGCCCGTGTCCGAGTCGAAGCCGCCACCGCCGCCGCGACGGAGCGCGGCGAGCCTACCGATGCTGCCCGCCCCTCCGCCGCCGTTGTTGGTGCCGTTGTTCGCAGCGGCGTTGGCCGTGGCCGCCGCCGCGGCGTTGTCGTTGTTGTTGGTAGCGGCGGCACTGGCAATCACGCGCTCGAGCGCGGCCGCCGCCGCCGCGGCGCGCTCGGCCTTGGCCGCCTCGGCCGCGGCGCCCGCGAGCGACTCTGCGACGAGGGCGCTCTTCCCGGCGGCCTCGAGCCTCTGGGCCGCTCCCGACACCGCGTCCCTCCACGCCGACAGCTCCTCGGCCAGTTGTTTTAACTGGTCGGGGGGAACATCGCGGCACTTGCTCCCGACGACGGCAGCGGCAGAAGAAGAAGAAGAAGAAGAGGGAACGGCTCCGCCGCCCCCGCCGCCGGCGAGCGAAGCGGGCACGGATTTCACTTTCAGGCAGCCCCCTCCTCGCTGGTCGAGCTTTCCGTCGACCAACCCCGCGTAGAGCACGCCACGGATCAGCAAGTCCTCGAGCTCCGGGGTGGAGGCGGCGTCGACGGCGGCGGCCAGGGCCGAGTAAGGGATCATGCGGCGTGACGAAGACGACGACGAGGAAGAAGAAGGAGAAGAGCTCGAAGGACCCGAAACATTGCTGTTGCCGCTCGCCGCGAGCGTCGCAAGTGTCAAGGCCTTGAGCTTGGCCGCCGCCGCCGCGCTCAGCTGCGGGAGCTCGGAGGCGCTTCTCTTGTAGTCAGACCAGGTGCCGAAGGCGAAGATGGAGAGCAGGGCGTGGTAGGGGGCGAGGTCCGGGGAGGACGCGAGCTGTTTTTTTTGTGGTGGTTTGGTGGAGAGAGAGGTGAGAGCGACGGAGGAGAGCCATCGAGGGGGGCGATCGTTCGCTCTCATCATCATCTTTTCTTTTCTTCTCTTTTTTACCTCCTTCACCGACGGCATGTCGAGCAGCTCGCCGAAGACGTGCACATCCGGGGCCTCAATGGCCCGCGCGACGACATCGGCGACGGCGCGGCCGCGGGCGCCCTTGGCGAGGGCGAGGAAGGGCACGAGCTCCTGCGGAGGGGGCATCGCGAGTGAATGAGGCGAGAGAGCGGTCTCCGAGGGAAGAAATGAAAAAAAGAGCTTTGACGACTCAACGAGCTCTTCACTCTGATTTTTTTCCTTCTTTTTGGCAAGCCAATTTGCAAAAACAAAACGGCACCGTCGTTCTACGCCAATGCGATGCCTCCACCGGGCCTGGCCGCCTCCAGGAATGTTGTCGGCGCCGTCCAGGGGATCCCTGCTGCCTCGCGGCGGCAGAGGAGGAAACAGCAGCAGCAGCAGCAGCAGCAGGCTGCCGCGCGAGAGAGGTTGACAGCGACGGCGGCGTCGGCGTCGGCATCAAACTCGTCGTCCATGCCTCCTGCTCCTCCTCCTGCTCGAGCTGCTTCCGCCGCCAGGGACTCCCAGGCCTATCCCTCGGAGGGCGCCGTCGGCACGAAGCCCAAGACGAAGCGATCTACCTCGCCGGCGTCCAACAGGAGGAAACCGAGTAGCTCGAAGAGAGCCCCGTCGGCGAAGACATCAAATGGCTCCAAGAGCAGCGAAAGCGGCGGCGACTCGACACCTTCTCCGACCTCCTCTTCAAGTTCTTCAACCTCCTCTCCTCCTCCTGCTTCTATCCTCTCCGCCACGGCAATCCAGCTGGAGCAGAACCCCCTGCTCCCGCCCTGGGAGTCCGCGGCGGACAGGTACCGGATAGCGGCCTCGGACTACCTCGAGAAGGGCGAGTTCGCCCGGGACTTTGCCGCCTCCGTCCTGGCGCGCTCCAAGGAGCGAGAAAAGAGCCTGCTGCTGCTCTCGTCGCCGTTGTTTTTGGAAGGCGCCGGCGAAGAGGAAGAGGAAGGAGACGACGCCGAGTCCGCTCGGATGGCGCGAGCGATCACGATGGCGGCAGCCGAGGTCGCCGCGGCGAACAAGGCCAGGCGAGACGCCGCCGTAGAGAGGGCCGCGGCCGCGGCGTCGCTGATGACGCCTTCGCCGTTTGAGGAAGAGGGAGGAGGAGGCGAAGGAGAAGGAGCGAGGAGGAGGAGTTTCGTGGGCGTCGGCCTCGGCGACGACAACGACGACGACGACGACGAAGAGGAAGGAGGGGGTTCCTCTTCTCGTCGCCGCTCCGCTTCTGCTTCCTCTTCTTCCGCTTCGTATCAGCTCACTGAAGAAGAAGAGGAGGCCTTCTGGCCGCGGGACGCGGAGGAGGCTCTGGCGTCGGTGGAGCCCGCCGCGGGAGGAGGGCCCGTCGCCTCTTCTCCTTTCGGCGAGGAGGAAGAAGAAGGAGAAGGAGGAGAAGAAGCGAGTCCCTCCTCTTCTTCTTCCGCTTCTCCCTCTTCCTCGCCCCTTTCCGCGCTCGCAGCGGCCTCCACGGCGGAGCAGGTGCTCTTCGTGCTTCAAGGAAGCAGAAATAGCGGTGGAAGCGGCGAAGAACGAGTCGACCAGAGGCACCTCGCGGCGGCGCTGGCTGCCCTCGCGCGGGCGGCAGCTTCAACCTCAACTTCGTCTTCTTCTTCTCTTGCTTCTTCCCTCTCCGCCGCCGTCGAGGAGGCGGCGGCGCTCGCGAGGGAGCACGCCTCCGCGCTGCCGCCGGACGCCGCGGCCGGGTGCATGCGGAGCGCCGCGGCGATCCTGGCCGCGATCGACGCCGCCGAGGACGACGACGAGGACGACGACGACGACGGAGGAGGCGAGAGGACGAAGGCCGCGGCGAAAGCTTTATTGCCGCCGCTCGCGGCCGCGGCGGCCCGGTGGCGCGCCGCCTCCTCAGATTTCTCCGGACGCGGAGCGGCGCTGCTCCTCGTGGCCTTCGAGAGGCTGAGGGGCCTCCCCGTGCTCAGCGACGTCCCCTCCGCCTCGCCGCCCCCCGGCGCGGCGCAGGCGCTCGCGGGCAGGGCGGCCGGGGACGCGGGCTCTACCCTGCTGCTGCCGCCGCCGCCTCCCTCGACGCCGCCGCCGACGACGAAGAAGAAGGGGCAGAGGGCGCGCGCGCGCGCGAGCGCGAGCGCGAGCGCCGCATCCGCTTCCGCTTCCGCCGCTGCCTCGGTCAACGCCGCGGCGGACGTGCTCGTCGCCGCGGCGCGCCTCGGCGTGCGCCCCGAGGGAGGGGAGAGGCTGCTCGAGGAGCTGGCGCGGGCGCTGGAAGTGGAAGAGGAAGTCGAAGAGGAGGAGGAGGAGGAGGAGAAGGAAAGCGGCGACGGAAAGTCTCCTCCGCGCCGCCTCCTCCTCCTCCCGGGCTCGGCCCGCGCGCTCGCCGCCGTCGCCTGGGCCTCAGCCGCCCTGGCCCTGCCCATCGACCCGGCGCTCCTGTCGGCAGCGGCGGAGTCTGCGGCGCTGGCGGCGGCAGCGAGCTCGCAGAGCTCACAGAGCTCTTCGAGCTCTTCCTCTTCTTCTTCACCCGCCGCCGCCGCTGCCTCTTCTGCAGCTCTCCGCCTCGACGACGCCAGCCGCCTCGCCTGGGCCTGCGGCGTCGCCGACGCGCGCGCCCCCGGGGTCGCCGCGGCCGCCGTCGCCGCCATGGGCTCGTCAGAGGGCTCGGAAGCGATCTCCGCGCTGGGGCTGCCTGACGCGGCGAGGCTCCTGTGGGGGCTCGCTCACTGCGCCGACCCTTTCCCCGCCGCGCTGCTCTCGGCCGCCTGCGAATCGATCAGCAAGGGCTCTCTTTTGACCTCTGATTCTCCTCCTTCCCCAGGAGACCTCGCTGCCGTGGCTTGGGCCCTGGCAGCGGCGGGGGGAGCCTCGGGCGGAGGGGGAGCGCTGGCGGCGTCGGCCTCGGCCGCCGCGGCGGCGCTCGCGAGGGCTGCCGCGACGGCGGCGAGGTCGTCGTCGTCGTCGTCGTCGTCTTTGTCGTCTTCGTCGGAAAAGATGGGCGGTCCCGCCGCGGCGTCGCTGCTCTCGTCGCTCGCCCGCCTCGGCGCCGCGGACGCGGACCTGGTGAGGGCGCTCGCGGTCCCCCTGCGCGAGTCGGCGCTGGCGACGACGACGGCGGGAGCAGCGGGAGAAAACTCGCTCTCTCCAAATGACATCGCCGACGCCGCCCGCGCCCTCTCCCGTGCTTGCAGCTCCTCTTCTTCGAATTCCTCATCCGCTTTCTCCCCTCCGTCCGACCTCCTCGACGCCCTCGCGGAGGCCTCGCTCGACGCCTCGGTCAGGGACCTGTCGGAGGGCTGGGCCCCGGACGACGTGCTGAGGCTGTTGTCGGCCTTCTCGGCGCTCTCGTCGACTTCTTCGAGCTCGAGCTCTTTTTCGTCGTCGGCGGCGGCGTCGTCTTCTTCCGACGGCGAAGAAGAAGAACAAGAAAAAGAGGAAAGAAACCCCTGGTCCCCGCCGCAGCGCTTCCTCGACGCCGTCGACGCCTGGACCCGGAACAGGCTCGCCTCCTTACCTCCGGAGGCTCTGGCGGGGGCCCTGTGGTGCCTGGCGCGCCTGGGGGCGAGGCTGAGCCCGTCGGCGCTGGCCGCCGCCGGGGACGCCGTTGCCTCGGCGACTTCTTCGAATTCGGGTTTTTCTCCTCCTTCGGCCGGAGCGAGCGAAGAGGAAGAATCCTCTTCGACGCCGCAGCAGCGCCTCTCGCCCGAGCAGGTCGGCGTCTGCGCCTGGGCCCTGGCCCGCCTGGGATCTCTCTCATCGTCTTCTTCCAGTCATTCTTCGGCGGCGGACAGCGGCTCCGACGCTGCTTCGGACTCTGCCGCCATCGTCATCCACGCCGCCGCGCGGGACGCCGTCGCTGCGCGCCTCTCGGCCGAGCCCGACTCCTTCGCGGGGAAGCCCTTGGCCAACGCCCTGTGGTCCCTGGCCAGGTGGGGCCCCGCCCCGGCGACGACAGCGGCGCTCGAGGCCGTGGTGGGGTCGTTCGACTTTGGAGAAGAGGAAGAGGAGGGAGGAGAAGAAGCGGCGAAGACGACGACGGAAACCTCGACCTCGACCTCGACGACGAAGGCCCGAATCGCCGCGCTCTCGCCGCAGGCCCTCGCCAACGTCCTCTGGTCTCTCGCCGCCCTCCGCCACAACGCCAACGCCGGCGACCCGAGGCAGCTTTCCCTCTTCCTCGACGCCCTCGCCGCCGCGGCTTTGGCGAAGATGCACGCGTTCGAGCCGCAGGGCCTGGCGAACAGCGTCTGGGCCCTGGGCGTCCTGAAGCATCTGCCGAGAGGAACCCGAGGGGGCGGCAGCAGCAACAAGAGGAGGGGAAACGGCGACGGCGACGACGACGACGACCACAGGGGCTTTTTGGCGGCTGCTGCCGACGCCGCCGCGGCGGCTTCCTCGGAGGGGCTTTTCGAGCCGCAGCACCTGTCCAACATGCTGTGGGGCTTCGCAAGGCTCTGCGGAGGTGGAGGTGGAGGAAGCGGAGGCGGAAGAGCTGGAAACAGCAACAACAATGGCAACAACAGCGACCTCGAGCTCCTCCTCCTCCGCCCCTCGCCCGCGGCCCTCGACGGGATGCTTTCGGGAATCCGCGCCTCCCTCCGCTCGTCTCCTTCCACCGTGGGGCCGCAGGAGGTCTTCAACACTGTCTGGGCGCTGGCGACGCTGAGGCACGTGCCGGGAAGCGGGAGGAGCTCAGGAAGAAGCAGCAGCGGCAGGAGAGAGTTTGACACTTTCGCTTCGACCTCGACCTCCACCTCAATCTCAACCGCCGACCTCCTGCGCGAGCTGTCGCTGGCCGCGCGCTCCCGCGCCAGGGAGATGCGGGGATTCGAGCTCGCCAACACGGCCTGGGCGTTCGCCGTCTTGGCCCCTCTGGCGGTGGAGTCGCTGAGCGGGAAGAAGGAGGAAGAGGGAGCAGGAGAAGGAGAAGAAGAGGACGAAGACTCCTCTTCTTCTCCTCCTCCGTCGCCGGCCGCCGCCGCCGCCGCTCGCGCCGCCGTCGCTCGCTCCCTGCTGCCCTTTGCCCGCGCCGCCGCGGACGAGAGCGTCCGCAGGGGGGAAGCGCTGGTCCCTCGCCACGTCTCGACGCTGCTGTGGGCGCTGGGGAGGCTCGAGGAGAGGTTCGGGAACGGAAGCGGGAGCGGAAACGGAAAGGCTTCTTCTTCGTCCTCGTCTTCTTCCTCCTCTTGGCTCCCTCTCGACGCCGCCGCCTCCCTCTCCTCCGCCCTGGTTTCGCGCCGAGGAGAGGCCACCACCGCGGACTACGCCATGGCCCTGCCCTCCCTGGTCGCCGCGGGCCTGAGCCCTCCGCCGCGGCTCGTCGAAGACGCCTCGGAGAGGCTCTCTGCCGCCGCGCGGGGGAGCTGCGGCGGGCGGAGCGGCGAAGGCGGGGCGGCGGCAGAGGCAGCGCGGCGCGCTGCGCTCGCCGCTTACAGGCCCCGGAGGCCGCCCCCACCGCCCTTACCCACGCCCACGCTCGCGCGCGAGGCCTCGGCCGTGCTGCTGGCGTGCGCCGAGTCCACGGGAGGCGGGGCGAGGGCGACGAGGAGGCTGGCGGGGGCTTTGGCGGAAGCGTGGTCGTTCTCGGAAGCGGCCGCGGCCGCGGCCGCTCGCGCGCTGCCGCCGGCTTCGCTGCTGGAAACGCTCTGGGCCCTGAGCCTCGTCGCGGCGTCGAAAGAGACCGCGAGTGCTCCTGCTAGGAGAAGGAATGACGCGTTTGGCGAAGGAGAAGACGAGGAAGACGAGGTCGAAGAAGAAGCGAACTCTTCTTCTCTTTCATCTTCTTCTTCTTCCTCCGTCGCCACGATCGCCGGCTCGCTCCTCTGGAACGAGCTCTGCTTCTCCCTCAGGACCCGCCTCCCGCCTCACTGGCCCCCGCTCAACTCGCCGCACCTGGTCAGGCTCGGGCAGGCTTCCGCGCTGGCGGCGCTGGCTGCCGACGGGTGCCTGGAGGGGGGCGGCGGCGGCGAGAGGCAGCGGCAGAGGCAGCGGCAGAGGCGCGGCGGCGGCGGCGGCTTTGGAACCGGCGGCGCCGCCTTTGGCTGGTCGTCGTCGGCGGCCGAAAGCGGCGACTTTTCCTCCGCAGCGGAACCGATCATCGCGCAGCCCCACCTCCCCCCCGGAGCCAGGGCCAGGGTCAAAAGGTCTCTGTTTTCTTCCTCGGGCCCGCTGAACCCGAGTGCGCGGGGCAAGGCAGAGAGGGAGGCGGCGGCGTCGCTCTCCCGGCTCGTCGACGACGGCGGCTTTTGGAAGTCGAGCGCTGCCCTTTCTGCTTCCGCTTCCGCCGCCGCCGCCTCCGTCTCCGTCGCTGCCATCGAGCCCCCTCGCCACGTCCCGCGCCTCTTCGTCGACGTCAGGCTGGCGGCGACCTTGCCCGGGGGCAGGGTCGCGATCGAGGTGCTGCGGGCGCGGGACCTGCTGACGTTGGTCGAAGAGAAGGAAACGACGTCGAGAATCGACGACGAAGACGAAGACGAAGACGCCTCTTCCTCTCCTTCTTCTTCTCCCGTTCCTCCGCGCGTCCCCGGCGGCACCGCGAGGGCCCGCGCGCGCCTGCTCGAGGCCGCGGGGTACAAGGTGCTGGCCCTGGACGCGTCCAAGTGGCTGGCGCTGCGGCAGAGGCGCGGGGAGGGCGAAGGAGAAGGGGAAGGAGGAGGAAGAGAAGAGAACGGAGGAGAGGAGCGAGCTAGAGACAGGGCGCTCGCGGCGCTGCTGCGGCCGCTGCTGGTGTCTAGCGACGACGACGAGAATTGAAACACGCGCATTCGCATTTGTAAAAACACGCAAAGAGTATATTAGACCATTCAAAAAAATCAAGAGTTCTATTTCACAAAAGGGGAAAACGAAAAAACGAAAAAAAGGTTCAAAAAATTTTAATTTCGTTCACTGCTTCCTGAGCTCGACCCACGGCCTCAGCACCTCCGCCAGGGCCCCGACCTGCGCCGCCGCGGCCGCGTAGTCCGACTCCGAGGCGACTGCCGTCACCGACACGAGCAGGAACCCCGGGCAGCGGGAGGAGACGGACTCGAGAGGAGGAGGCGAAGAAGTCGAGGTCGAGGTCGAATTCGAAGGAGCGAAAGAGACGAACGAGCAGCAGCCCGCCGCGGCCCCGAGCGCCGCCACGTCCGCCGCCGCCGCCCCCTCCGCCTCCGAGGCCGCCGGACTCAACGCCGAAGATAGGGACTCCCCCGGTAGGAGCGGCGAGAAGGACTCGGTCAGGGAGACGGTGACCACGACGCCGCTGCCGCTGGAGCTCGCGCCCCCTTTCGAGATTTGTTCCGTCTCCGCCGCGCCGGAGCTCTTCGAGGCCGGGTGAGCTGCCGCCGCCGCCGCCGCCGCTCCGCTTTGACCTCCGCTTCCTCCGCTCCCTCCTCCGCTTCCTCCGCCGCCGCTCCGGAATAGACGGTACCTCCTCCCCGTCCGGAACACCTCCCCGCAGCTGCTGCCGCTCTCCCCCGCTGCCGCACCCGAAGGAGGAGTGAAGTCCAGCGCGAAGCCCGCGGAGGCGAAGAAGGCCGGGGAGTGCCTCCCTGCGACGCGGGCTTCTCCTCCGAAAGAAGAGGAGGAGCCCAAGGAATTCGAGGTCAATATCCCCGTCACGGGCCTCGCCAGCGCCGACAGCGTCGCCGCCCCGCGCCCTCGGACGGGGGGCCCCACCTGGGTCAGGGTCCACTCCGTCGTCGCCGCGGAGGAGAGGTCAAAGACCGAGGGGGGCGAGGAAGAAGGAAGAGAGGAAAAGGAGGAGGCCTTTCTCGAAGTCGAAACCGTTTTCATCGCGCGGCACAGCCTGAGCTCGCCGCCGGCCGGGCACCTGACCCTGACCTCCCTCTCGGCCACTTTGCTGCCGGGCCTCCCGCAGAGCCCCTCGAGGTGGGTCTCGAGCTGCTCGACGTTCCTCTGCGCGCCGATGGAGGCCGTGGGGGCCTCTATGGCGCCGAAGAGGGAGACCTCGATCGAGGGTGGCGGGGTCGCGGAGATCATATTCTGAGAGAGAAGGAGAGAGGAGGAGAGACGGAGAGGAGGTCGAGATCGATCGAGAAAAAGTTGATGGGGGGCGTCCTTGTTCTGTTGCCTTTCTCTGCTTGCCCTGCTCTTCTACGAACTGCTTCTCCTCAGATTCAAACAAGCTTAGTTTCCTCTTATCGCTGCAAGCAAGGGATTGAGAGAGAAAGGTCAGATGGTAGGAGAAGGCGCTTCCTTGAAAAAGGATCGAAGTCGATGCCCCCTCGAGAAAAGAAAAGAAAGGCGAAAAAATGAGAGAGGAAGAGGTCACTCAACTCACTTTTTTTGCTTTTTTCTTAGCCTCTTTTTCTTTTCTCTCTGCGTTAAACGCACTCTTTCAACTCTTCCACCGTTGATGATTGGGATCTCAAGGCCTCTGTCGTGACCCCTGAGACCCGCTAGTTGCCTCGTAACGCGAATCACAAGGGAAGAAGAAGAACTAAAACACGATGGCAGACGACGACGGCGGCGGCAACAACAACAACGCCGCTTCATCGTCGTCGTCGATCCAGCAGTCCCTCTCGTCGCTCTCCTTGGCCGCAGCCGCGGGCGCCAAGCCCTTTGTCCCAGGCGGAGCGGGAAGCATCTCAAATGCTGCTCTCACCCAGCCGGCCGCGTCGCTCACGGCCGCGGCGGTGAACGCCGCGCCTTTCGTGCCCGGATCGATCTCATCATCATCGGCAGCGGCGGCGACCTCTGATATCTCGGCCGCGGCCGCGCCGTTCGTCCCTCGCTCCCCGGCAGCAGCCGTCTCCGTCGAGGATGACGGAAAAGGAGGCAACTCGGCTGCTCTCCCTGACGACGACGACCTGCTCGGGAGCATGACGGCGGCGGCGGCGGCGGATGCGGAAGCGGCAGAAGCGGTGGCTGCGGCAGCAGCTGGAGGAGGAGGCCACTATACTCAACACCACCTCCACCACCTCCACCACCACCCTGCGCCCCCCTCGGTCGCCGCGGCTGCGGCAGCGGCCGCAGCGGCCGCAGCATGGTCCGCTGCAGCTGCTGCAGCGGGTGCTTCCACCTCGGCATACAGGCCAGGAGGAGCATTTGGCCGCGCGGCTTCTTCAAACTCTGCTGCTGCTTCTGGCAGAGGTGGCGGAGGAATCGCGGGCCTCGCCTCTGCTCTGGCCCGCGCCCGCGCCGCCGCGGCGCGCTCCGCCCTCGAGATCCGCGCGCTCGCCGAGTCCCACGCCGCCACCGCGCTCGCGCAGGCCCAGGACGTAATCGCCGACCCGAGCTCGGGGATGACGAGAGGTATGCCGCTCTCCGTGGGGCCTTATCACTCGCTCTACCCGCTCGAGGAGATCGCGACCGGCGGCCACCACCATCATCATCATTCTCAATCTCACTTTTCGCACTCTTCGGCTGCAGCTAGTGGCTTCAGTGCCCACGCCGCCGCCTCCGGCGCCGCTTTTTCTGCCTCCGGCCGCCCCCTGAGAGGCGAGAGGCCGCACCACAGCTCCCTGGGTGTGCTTTCGATCCTGGTCAAGGGCGTCTCTTCGAGCAGCAGCGACGAGGGGGGGGCGACAGGAGCAGCAGCCGGCTCCAACGTCGCCGTCGCCCTCCGCCGCCTCGACCCGCGCCGCGCTCCGCCCTCCGCCGAGCTGGCCTCCCGCGCCGCGGCCGCCGTCCGCGACTGGTCCCCGCTGCGCGGCCACCCAAACCTGTGCGTGCCCCTGCACTCGTTCGTCTCTTCGGAAGACGTGACGGGCGGCGGCGGCGCCGGCGCGGGCGAGGGGGGCGGGGGGGCGCCTGCTCTGTGGTTTGCTCACGAGCTTCTCCCGGGAGCCTCGACCGCCGAGGAGCTCCACCTGCGGGGCAAGCACGCGAGCACCTCGGGCTCTTCGACAGGGTTCATCCCTCCTGTCGCTCCCTCTGAAGATGCGTTGTGGTCCTACTTGGTGCAGCTGACCTGCACTCTGAGGGCGGCGCACACAGCCGGGCTCGAGCTCAGGCCGGGCTGCCTCCACCCGAGTAAAATCCTCATTCTTCCCGGTGGCAGGCTGAGGGTCGGGGCCGTGGGGATCCCCCCGACGCTGGCGCCGGGGGAAGCGGGGGGAGGAGTGATGGCGCCGGAAGCGCTGGCGGCGTCGCAGAGGGCGGACCTCGCCGCCGTTGGCCGGTTCTGCCTCACTCTGGCCTGCCACTGCGGGGGTCTTGGAGCGCAACAGCAGCAGGGGGGGAACGCGGCGTCGCTCTCCGTAGAAGCAGCAGCGGCGCGCTCCTCCCCGGAGTTTGCCGCCATTGTCTCGGCTTTGCTCAACGCGGACCCGAACCCAAACCACGTCTTCATCCCCCCTGCTTCCCCCCGAGCCCCCTCGATGATCGCCAGCTGGCACGCGCTCGCCGCCGCGCTCGGGGGAAGGCTACTCTCGGAGATCGACTCGAGCTCCCTGCAGGCCGACGCGCTGGCGGACCAGCTCCGCGTCGAGGCGGGCCACGGCCGCATGCTCCGCACGCTGGCGAGGCTGTCTGCGGTGACCGAGCGGCCTCCGAGCGACGACGACGGCGTGCGCGACAGGCGCTGGTGCGAGTCCGGCGACTGCTACGTGCTTTCGCTGTTCCGGGACTACGTGTTTCATCAACCGGCTGCGGACGGGAGCCCCCTGTTGGACTGGGGCCACGTGGCGGAGTGCCTGGCGAAACTGGACGCGGGAGTCCCCGAAAAGGTTCTCCTGCTGTCTCGCGACGGCGCCTCGATGCTGGTGGTGACCTTTGCTGACGTGAAACGGTGCGTCGAAGGGGCGTGGAGGGACCTCGGGGCCAGGGCGAGGGCGGCACAGGCGCAGCAGAGGCAGCAACTGCAGCAGCAGGCGATGATGATGGGGATGTGAAGTGAAAAAAGAGGAAGGAGGAGAAGCGGAGTGTAACGAAAAGGAGGTCGGGAAGGAAGGGGGAAAAAAACGAAAAAGAAAAAGAAAAAAAAAAAAAAAAAGACGCCTAAAAAATTATATTTTTTTTCCCCTTTTTTTCTCGCTTTCCGTTGTAGAGTGAACAATCC
>Ga0114918_10001355_pt1 | contig 21944 bp, 20 predicted proteins | sample LantaG_FD_87015 | JGI IMG/M metagenome (GOLD analysis project Ga0114918, IMG submission 87015) | Deep subsurface microbial communities from Baltic Sea to uncover new lineages of life (NeLLi) - Landsort_02402 metaG | ecosystem: Environmental > Aquatic > Marine > Oceanic > Sediment | place... | reverse complement strand
GAGGCTAGACGAGGTGTCCGTAGAGGATTTCAAGGGCTACGTCCAGAGGCTCATGGACGAGGGGAAGAACACGGAGGACGCCCTCCTCGGGCTGGGGCGGTACGTCTACACCCTCGACATGAAGGAGGTCTGGATATACTTTGCCGCCATCCTCGGGGGCCGCAATATCCTGCCCTCCATCTCGGAGAGGCTGGGAGAGATAGCGGGAGAGGAGACCCGGGACAGGGTGTTCAGCGAGGTCCGGGCCCCGCCGCTGGGCTCGATGCCCGCGGCGTACTGTGACGCCACCAAGAGCCTCATGGACGCGCTGGAGAAGGAGCTGAGCCCCGAAGTCTACTTCAGGGTGCTCGCCGGCAACCACCATAGAGTCAACCCGAAGAACTTCGAGAAACACAGGAAGTGGCTGGAGGAGCTGGGGAGCGTCGACGCGTGGCTCAAGAAGATGCACGACGAGGCCGTAGCCGAGCTGGAGCACTTCCTACTGGAGGACAAGGTCTGGTACGAGCAGGTCATAACCCCCGAGATCGTGGAGTACGTCAAGGGCAACCAGGAGGTCCTGTCGGGCAGAAGGGATGGTGAGTGGATCTACAACACCAAGTTCCCGTACAGCCCCAGGGAGTACCTGGAGGAGAGGGACTCGCTGTTGAAGAGGTACTACATGTGCCACTGCCCCCTGGCCAGGGAGGCTGTGCTAGCAGGGAAGCCCGAGATCCCCGTGGAGTGGTGCTACTGCAGCGCCGGCTACGGGAAGCTCAGGTACGACGTGGCCTTCGGCGTCGAGACAGAGGCCGAGGTGCTACAGAGCGTCTTCGACGGCAGCGACACATGCAGGTTCAGGATAAGGATACCTGAACATGTCATGGAGAAGTACGTCTAGTCCTTCTGGGCGACTATTTCCTGTACCCGCCCTATCCTCCCGTCACGCAGACGGACCTTTATTCCCCTGGGATGGCTCCGAGAGTTGGTTAGGACATCTTTAACTGTGCCACGCGTCAGCTTACCGGTTTGCTGGTCACGTTTCAAGACCACCATGACTTCTACCCCGGGCTTTACGTTCTTCCTGACCCGTCCATCCGCAGCCATGTCAGCCCATCTGCGATTACCATGGTATATAGACGCTTCGCTTGAAGGCGTCCGGACGCAACCTGGAACGAGCTACAAATAATTCGGGAGGATTTCCTCAAAATACAGGTTAAACGTGAAAAGCCGCCAGTAAAAAAGGGGTATTCCTAGTTACATGGAATAACTAAATTTCAATACATACATGCTTAGGTTGTATCCTCAGATAGTTCTGTGTGGCCAAGAACCTACATATATAATAACCAATAAAAGGGAAGAATAGCTAAAAAACATTAACTTGGCCCGCGGAAAAACGCTTATAACAAGTAACCAATTATAAGGGAAAACCAAAGTCGTCGCCCGCTCACCACGATAAACGCTCCCCCCGGTGACCCTACACTCTTCCCCGAGGGCCCCCAGCATCTCCACTTCACGGAAGGTTAGAACCCCACCCCCACATATATACGAGACTATATGTTTCCATAAACCAAAGTCATATCGAGAATTTCTATATCCTTGTCACATTGGAGTATCATCGGGCTCGTGAGGGGGCTCCTCACCGTTCTCGTACTTGAACTGCATCTCGTAGAGCTGCTTGTAGAGCCCACCCCCCGCAATCAGCTCGTCGTGGGTGCCCGACTCCGCTAATCTTCCCTCCTCAAGCACCACGATCTTGTCGGCGTTCCTCACCGTGCTCAGCCTGTGGGCGATGATGATGCTCGTCCTGTTCCTGAGTATCCGCTCCAGTGCCTGCTGTATAATCAGCTCAGTGTAGGCGTCGATGCTGCTGGTCGCCTCGTCCATGATCAGAATCCGCGGGTCAGCGAGCAGCGCCCTCGCCAGGCTTATCAGCTGCCTCTGCCCGACGCTGAGCCTGCCGCCGCGTTCACGCACGTCCGTCTCGTAGCCCTCCGGCAGCTTCATGATGAACTCGTGGGCCCCCACCGTCTCCGAGACCTCCCTGATCTCGTCGTCCGTGGCGTCGAGCCGCCCGTACCTGATGTTCTCCATGATGCTCGCCGAGAACAGGAAGTTGTCCTGGAGCACCACCGCCATCTGCCTCCGTAGCGACGCGAGCTTGATGTCCTTCAGGTCGTGTCCGTCCACGGCTACCCGGCCCTCGTCGGGGTCGTAGAACCTGTAGAGAAGGTTGATCATGGTTGTCTTGCCGACGCCGGTGGGCCCAACCAGAGCCACCGTGGTGTTGGGCTCTATCACGAGGTCGATGTCCCTGAGGACGGGCTGCCCCGGCTCATACCCGAACGTGAGTCCCTCATACGTTATCCGACCCTCCATTCTCGATAGCTCCTCGGCGCCGGCGTCGTCGATGACTGTGACTGGCGTGTCCATGATCCCGAACACCCTCTCCGCGGCGGCCAGGGCCGACTGGACGCTGTTCCAGAAGCCGCTGAGGTCCTGTATGGGCCCGAAGAACCGGCTCAGGTAGCTCATGAACCCGAACAGGACGCCGATGCTCAGATCCCCCTTCATGACGGCTGCGCCGCCGAACCAGAGGACCAGGAAGTTGCCTATCGCCGTGAATATCTGGACGGCCGGCCAGAACGCCGACATTATCTGCCCCGCCTGGACGTTGGCCTGCATGTTGTTGAGGTTCACCTGCTGGAACTCGCGGCGGGTCTCCCCCTCCCTGCTGTAGCTCTGGATCTCCTTCATGCCGCTGACGCTCTCCTCCATCTTGGCGGAGACGCTGGCGATGGTCTTACGAGTCTCCCTGTAAACCGTCCTAACGCGCCTGCCCCAGAAGTAGAGGAAGAGCGCCATCAGGGGGATGACGCTGAACGTTATGAGGCTCAGCCACCAGTTCATGTAGAGCATGATAGCCACTATGCCCACCAGAGTGATGATGTCGACCACCACGTTGGCGATGCCGCTGGATATCAGCTCGGTGATCTTGTCCACGTCGTTGGTGCCCCTGGATACTATGCTTCCCACCTCCCGCGTGGCATAGAAATCCAGGCCGAGCCCCTGGAGGTGCCTGAAGATGTCCATCCGGATCTCGTACTCCAGGTTGCTGCCCAGCCAGTTGATGAGGAACCTCTGGCTGTACTGGGCCACGAAGAGTAGCCCGTAGACCACCATGAAGGCGCCACTGATGAGCAGCAGCCCCCGCGTGTCCAGGTTCTCGATGTATCTGTCTATGGCGAGGCTGAACATGTACGGGGGCAGCAGGTTGATTATGGTGCTCCCCAGTATGGCGGCTAGGAGCATGACGCTCCGCCGCCTCTGGCTCAGGATGTAACCCATCATGCGCCTGAAGAGCACCATGTCTGGGATTGTCCGCTCGTAGTCGTCCTCCTGAGCGTACCTTCTCATGTGCCAGCCCACTACGCGACACCTCCGTCGGCGCCGGCGATCTGGGTCTGGTACAGCTTGTAGTAGATGCCCCCATGCTCCATGAGGCCGTCGTGGACCCCCTCCTCGGCTATCTCCCCGTCCTCCAGCACGATGACGTAGTCGGCCTTCTTTATGCTGCTGAGGCGCTGGGTGATGATGAACGTGGTCCTGTTCTCCAGCAACTCGTCCAGCGCCCGCTGTATCTCGTACTCCGTCTGGGTGTCAACGCTGCTGGTGCTGTCGTCCAGTATCAGTATCTTGGGGTTCTTCAGCAGGGCGCGGGCGATGGCGACCCTCTGCCTCTGGCCGCCGCTGAGGGTGACGCCCCTCTCGCCCACCCTGGTGTCGTAGCCCTCGGGTAGACCCTCGATGAACTCGTTTATCTTGGCCTGCTTCGCGGCCTCCTTGATGCTGTCTAGGCTGGCGTCCTTAACTCCGTAGGCTATGTTCTCCCTGAGAGTGGTTCTGAAAATATAGGGGTCTTGACGCACTATGCCTATGTGTCCCCTAAGGGACTTGATGGTGGTGTCCCGTATGTCCACTCCGTCCAGCTTTATGCCTCCCCGGGACACGTCGTAGAACCTGGGCACCAGGTTGATGATGCTGCTCTTACCCGAGCCCGTGGCCCCGAGGATTGCGACGGTCTGCCCAGGCTCCACAGCCAGGTCTATGTTCTTCAGCACCATGTTATCGCCGTCGTAGCTGAACCAGACGTCCTCGAAGGCTATCCTGCCCTCAACCTTCTCCAGATCGGTGGCTCCCTCCCTATCCTTGACGTCCACCTGGGCATCGACGACCTCGAAGACCCTCTCAGCCGCGGCGCTAGCCCTGACGAACATGCTCGTCATGAACCCCAGCATCCGCACAGGCCCCATGAGCCTCGCCATGTAGAAGTAGAAGGCCACCACGATCCCTAGGCTCAGCGCCCCAGTTATGACTTGGCTCCCGCCGTACCAGAGGATGATGACTACGCCGACGCTGCTGATAAAACTGGCTAAGGGCATGAAGAAGGACCTGAGCCTGGCCAGCGTTATGTTGATGTCGAAGTATTCCCTGCACTCGGCCGCGAACTTCTGCTCCTCGTAGTCCTCACGGTTGAAGCCTCTCACGACCCTGAGCCCCGACAGGCTCTCCTGGAGGACGCTGGTTATGACGCCGTTCTGCTCCCTCACCTCCCTCCACAGGGGGGTCACCTTCTTCGAGTAGGTGAACGTAGAGTAGAGGAGGAACGGCAGCACCAACATTGAGATAAGGGTCAGCTCGGCGTTGAGGCTAACCATACTATATACCACCAACAGCAGCAAGAGAATGTTGCTCAGCGCCATCCTGAAGCCGAAGTTGAAGAACCGGCCCAGCATGTTAATGTCCCCGGTGGCCCTAGCCATGAGCTGGCCCGTGCGCTGCTGGTCGTAGAAGCTGAAGCTCTGCTCGAGGAGGCTGTTGTACATGTCGTTCCTGATGTCGTACCCGGCCCTCTGGCTGATTATCGCTAGGAGGTACCTCTGGAGATAGTTCAGCGCCCCGACTAGGACAGCTATTACTATTAGGCTGAAGCTGAACACGAAGAGAACCGCTAAGTCGGGGTCCATAGCCGTAGAGCCGGTGAGCCAACCCGCCACCGGCGACAGGACTCCGTAGGCGAGTCCCCCAACGCCCTTCCCCGCCTCTATCTCTTCTCCCTCAGCCACGTAACCTACCATGTCGACTATGCCGCCGATGATGGCAGGGGAAAGGACTGAAAAGGTGGTGGCCACAACCACCAGCACCAGGATCGCCTTCACTTCCCAGTACGGCGTTATGTAGCCGAAGAGCCTACGGAAGATGCTCCACTCAACCTTCCGAGGCTCAGGGTCGCTGTCCCTCGACATTAACCCTGCTGATCCTCCTCGGGCTCTTCAATGATCTCTGACAGACGGTGCAAAGCGTCCATGTACTCCTTATCCTTCATGAGCTGTATGTGGCTGAGTACGTTAGCCGTGTTACGGGCCGCATACTTACTCACCTCAGGCACGCTGATTCTCTTAGTAATCCTCTCCTCGTACGCTTTCTTCTGGCCGAGGTAACACGTCTGAAGCAGGGTCTTCGCCTCCCCTCTCCGCTCCTCGGGGACAGAGATGCCGTACCCGTTCAGGGCTAGGAGCATGTTGTCGATGTACTCCTCCTGCCAGGCCGAGTAGTCGGGGTCTTGGCTGAGCGCCTCGGTGAGGCTGTAGGCCACGTGGAAGCTATGGCTCACGCTCCTGTAGTAGGGCTGAACCATGTTCCTCACCTTCTCCTCACGTGTGACCTCGATGAGCCCCGCATCCAGCAGCTGGTTGAGGTGATGGACGATGCTGCTGTGGTTCCTGTTCAAAGCCTTGGCGAGGTCTGTCGCTGAGTGCTCGTCGTGTCTTAGCTTGTTCAGGATTTGCCTCCTAGTCTCGTCCGCGAGCAGCTTCGCTACCTCGGGGTCTTTTATCACGTAGACTCGGCGCGTCATTAAATCGCTACAATACACTGTAGCGTTATATTAATGTTTACTGTTTTCCGTGGACCGCGTTGACGCTCTCCACAAGGATCTTTTCCTCTCGTAACACGCCGAGGTACACACAGTCAAACGTTTTCATCGGCATAAAACAGTGTCAATGAAATAAGCTATTTTTTGTGACTGAGGTTCCGCATCTTCTTGCCGGCGCTGGTCCTACCCCTGTAAGCTCTTCCGACGTGTGGCTTGCCGGTCTGCTTCGGCTTCCTGAACCCTAGCTCCGCAGTCTCAGCTTCCTTTAGGTACTCCTTGAGGGCTTCGACGTTCTCCTCGTGGCTGGTCTTTCGGCGGGGGTCGTACGGTATGCCAAGCCTTCTGGCCTTTGTGGGTGTCAGCTCCACGGCTTTCAGCTCCTCGCCGCTGAAGCCCTTGCCCTCGCGGACCCTGTTCCCCCTCTCCACGGTGGGTGAGATCATTCGAACCATACGCAACTACCTGTAGCTCTTCTGCTTCCTGCGTCTCGCGCTTGGGCCGCCGAACTTTTTGGCCTCCTTGCGGCGGGCGTCGCCCGCTAGCATCGTCCGGTCGTACTCAATGTACTTATTCCTGAGACGCTTGCTCCTGGTATACTTGACGAGGCCCTGGGCTATTCCCATCCTGACCGCCTCTGCCTGGCTCATGACGCCTCCTCCGTGCGTCTTGACCTTTATGTCCACCTTACCAGCGTAGTCGCCGGCAAGCCTCAAGGACTCCATTATCTTCTCGCGTGCTATCCAGGGCTCGACTAGGTGTATCGGCGTGTTGTTGATCCTTACCCTGCCTTTACCATCCGAGATGACGACCCTCGCCTTGCTCGTCTTTCGTTTCCCGACGGCCAGAACAGACCTTCTTCTACTTGACATCTATCTCACTTCTTCCAGCCGATGGCTTCGGCGATCTCTCCTACGGTCACGAACCTGCGGTTCAGGTTGCTCGAGTGGACCTCCGGGATGCTCTCCTTCTCGGCGGCCTCCAGCTCCCTGGGTACGCCTATGTGGACTTTGAGGCGGCTGTATGCGTTCCTGCCGTGGCTCTTCCTGTGGGGCAGCATCCCCCTGATGGTCCTGCGCACCATCCTGTGGGGCTGCCTGTAGTGGATGGGGCCCTTGCCGTGCCCTCCCACGTTGAGGAACTCCTTCTCCGTGTCTATGATCATCTTGCGTTTACCCGATACGACGATCTTCTCGGCGTTGACTATGTCTACGGCTTCGCCTGCGAGAAGCCTCTTGGCGACCATGCTCGCCAGTCTGCCCAGTATGAGGCTGTCTCCGTCGATCACTGTTCTCTTGGACATTTTCTTCATCCTTGCTCCGTCTAGAGCCGCCTAATGCACCCCTCTGAACAGCATATATGCGTATAAAGGTTTTCCAAACCCTGACGCTACAGCGATTAGGGGGAAGGTCGCGGGGCGGTGAGACAAACCCCGGTCCCTTCAGTCTACTTAGACTTTGCTAGAAATCTTTATATCGAGTAAACCCACTTTGGGTGTCTTAGTGGAGTGAAAATGAGGGAGCGAGTTCACTAGGGGCGGCCGCGTTCATCCCTAGTGAGGACAAGATTTCTCAGCCACCCGAGTCCACTGTTGAGCCTTCTAAACGATTAATGACTTCAGTGGACTCTAGGCTTCTCCCAGACAACCCACAGGAGACAGACATGAATATTGTGAAGTTCGCCCTTCCCAAGGGGCACCTAGGAAACGGCACCATGAATATCCTGGAGCGGGCCGGGTACAAGATCAGCGGACAGGACCGCACCTACCGGCCCGGCATCAACGATCCGGGGATCGAGCTCAAGATACTCAGGCCACAGGAGATACCCACCTACGTCAGCGAGGGTGTCCAGGACGTCGGCATCAGCGGAAGGGACTGGGTGGCCGAGAACAAGGCAGACGTCGAGGTCCTCCTCGACTTGGAGTATAGCAAGGTACGGCTCGTGCTCGCCGTGCCCAAGAACCTATCTGAAGTTGACAGCCTCTCCGACCTTGTTCGGAGATGCGCCAAGAGGGGCGAAGTGCTCAGGATCAGCACAGAGTATCTAAACGCCGCCAAGGAGTATCTCAAGGCCAACTCGGCGTACAGCGAGCTGTACGGGGGCTCTGACCCTGTCGTCGTGACGCCGTGGTGGAGGATCGGAGACAACGAGAGAGTCGTCGTCTACCTGAGCTTCGGCGCCACCGAGGCCAAGCCCCCTGAGGACGCCGACGCCATACTGGAGGTGGTGGACACCGGGACTAGCCTGCAGCAGAACGGCCTCAAGATGATCGAGGAGGTGATGCGGACAAGCGCCCTCCTCATAGCCAACAAGGCGTCCCTAAGGGACCCCCGTAAACGGGAGAAGATAATGGACATACTCACGCTGCTCCGCGGCGCAGTGGACGGAGCGAAGAAGCTTCACATATTCGCCAACGTGAAGCGAACCAACCTGAAGCCCCTGCTGGAGCAACTGCCGGCGCTGAAGAGGCCCACCATCAGCGACCTGAGCGACCCCGATTGGTGCGCCGTGAACACCGTCATCGAGAAAGACAGGTTCATCGAGATACTTCCGACGCTGAGAGCCCTCGCCCAGGGGCTCGTGGTGCACGAGCCTAGGCAGGTGCTGCCCTTGGAGGAGATAGCGACGGGTAACGGGGGGCCGTGATGAGGATATATAGAGAGCCCCCCACGGATCTGCTGGGCACTCGTTGGCCTAACATATCGACCGAGAGCCAGCTACTCGACTACGTCAAGCCTATAATTGAGAGGGTGAGAGCTGAAGGAGACTCTGCGTTAATACATTATACGGAGAGGTTCGACGAGGTCAGGCTTGAGATGGGTGAATTGGAGGTCGGCGTGGACGAGGTAGAGGTGGCTTACTCCGCGGTCACGGAGGAGCAGGTCTCCGCGTTGAAGGAGTCTAAGAGGCGGCTGGAGAGAGTAGAGTCCACGAGGCTCAAGGGGCTAGTGTTCACCGTCGAGTTGGACGGCGTCAACGTGAAGAGCACCGTCAAGCCCCTCGGCAGAGTGGGTTGCTACGTCCCTGGAGGCAAGGCCGCGTATCCAAGCAGCTTGGTGATGAACGTCGTACCAGCCAAGGTCGCGGGAGTAGACGAGGTAGTCGTATGCACGCCTCTTGGCAGAGCCAAGAGAGTAAGCCCGTTGACCCTCGTAGCGGCCGACATATGCGGCGTAGACCATGTGTACAGGGTGGGCGGCGCCCAAGCCGTCGCGGCGATGGCCTACGGCACAGAGACGATCCCCCGCGTGGACAAGATCGTCGGCCCCGGGAACAGGTACGTCACGGCCGCGAAGGCCGCCGTCTCAGACGCGGTGGCCGTCGACAAGCCCGCCGGGCCCAGCGAGGTGCTCGTGTTAGCCGACGACACCGCGGACCCATGGCTCATCACGCTGGACATGATAAGCCAAGCCGAGCACGGACCGGGAGGGCTGGTGGGTCTAGTCACCACCTCTCCCAGAGTCGCTGAAGTCGTCGAGCGGCTGCTGAGCGAATCGGTGGCCGAGGCTCCCCGAAGGTGCGTCGTCGAGGCGGTTCTAAACGATGGCGGTTTCATCTACACGGTGGACAGCCTGGAGAAGGCTGTGAGTTTCGCCGATGCGTTAGCCCCCGAGCACCTGGAGGTGATGACCGCCGAGCCTCAGCTGGTGGCGGAAAAGGTGTCATCGGCCGGCCTCGTCCTAGTAGGCCCCTACACACCGGTCTCGTCCACCGACTACTGCATGGGCGCCAACCACGTCCTACCCACTGGGGGCTACGCGAAGATCAGCCCCGGGATCACGGTCTTAGACTACTTGAAGCCCGTGGTTGTCGTCGAGTCGACGAGGGATGGCCTCCAGAACGTGAGAAAGCACGTTAAAGCGCTGTCAGACGCGGAGGGTTTGCCGAACCACGGCCTGGCCGTAGAGGGGAGGTTCCGGTGATGTCCCTCGAAGGCTTCTACAGGGACTCGGAGCGTGTCAACCCCGACAAGCCGTACGAGGCCGATGGAGTCGTCAAACTGGATGTCAACGAGAACCTCTTCCTCCCAAAGAAATTCATGCAGAAGGTGATCGTTGAGGCCGCTAGAAGCTGTGACCCTAGGCTCTACCCTCAGGAAGAGACGTCCATTCTCAAGATGGCTCTGGCGGGGGTTCTGGCGGTTCAGCCGGGGCAGCTGGTCGTTGCATCAGGCGGCGACCAGGTGATCGAGCTTCTGGTCTCAAGCATGCTCAGGGAGGGAGACGAGGTCGTCGCGGTGTCGCCCACCTTCAGCATGTATCCGCGGTTCGCCGCGATAAGGCGTCTCAGGTACAGGCCGGTGGAGCTGGGCCCCGGGTTCGCCCTGGACCCGGCCAAGGTGCTGGACGCGGTGACCCCGGAGACAGGCATGATAGTGCTATGTAGCCCAAACAACCCTACAGGCAACCAGTTCAAGATGGAGGCGGTCCTGGAGCTCCTGGAGGGCTTCAGCGGCCCGGTGCTCGTCGACGAGGCGTACGCCGAGTACGGGGAATACTCTCTAGCCGGGGAGGCCGCGGAGAGGGAGAACCTCATCTTGCTGAGGACGTTCTCCAAGGCGTATGGCCTCGCCGGGATGAGGCTAGGCTACGCTGTGACCAACACGAGGCTCGCCCAAGTCCTCAACGAGAGGTATCTGCCGCCGTTCCCGGTGTCGAGCTTAACGCTGTGGGCTGGGATCAGCATGCTCAGAAACAGGGATAAGGTGGAGGCGGCTGTTCGAGAGGCGAAGATGGATAGGAGGAGGCTGATAGAGGCTCTCAACGGGCTCCCGGGCGTCCAGGCGTTCCCCTCTGCAACAAACTTCGTTCTATTCAACACGGAGAAGCCGTACATGGAGGTCTACGACGGCCTCACTAGACACGGGGTACTTGTACGCAGCATCGGTGAAGTACCGGGGTACCATGACTGCCTCAGGGTCACCGTGGCGCCGATAAAAAAGGCTACGGAGTTCCTCCGCGCACTAGAGGAGGTCATAAAATGAATCCGAAATACATGGAGCTTCAACGCGAAGGAAACCCGCTCTACGTGAGACCGGAGCGACTACCTTGGCTGGCTGAGGTAGACGTTATCGTCTTCGACTGCGACGGGGTGCTCCTCGACGAGAGGGGGTCATACAGCAGGACCGTGGCGTGGGTCACGTCCGCCCTAGTCGAGGCTTTCACCGGCGTCAAACTGCCCGAGGCTCTGTTCGACGAGAGGCTTAACTTCGCCTACAAGCGGACCGGCGGCATGAACAGCGACTGGGACCTCACCTACGCCCTAGTCATGAAGATGCTCGCCTCGTCCCCGGAGGCCGACGAGATAGACGAACTGGCCCAACGGTCGCTGGACATCGATGACATGTCCCGGCGGCTCAGGTTCATCGAGGAAAACCGTGTCGAGGCAGGGATACCCCTCAACGGACTGTACGATGATCTTCTCTCCTTCGCCGAAAAGCTCGACGCCTCCGGCGTGAAGTCCGTGGACGCCCACCTGCATCTCCCCATGAAGGGCGTCAAGCAGGCCCTCGGCCACCCAGGCGTAGTAGGAAAGAGCATCATCTCCACCATGTTCGAGGAGGTGTTCAGCGGTGCACAACTGTTCGAGGAAGCGTTCGGCGTGCCCGCGAGGTTCACGGGAGCCCAGACGGGCTACGTGGAGAACGAGAGAGTCGTAGTCACAGACGAGACCCTGGACCAGCTGGAGGAGATCATCGGGGGAGCAAGGTTCGGGATAGCGTCCGGCAGCCAAGCAAACACGGCGCGCCACGCCCTCGGGGCGACCCTCGGAAGATTCAGCCCGTTGGCCCAAGCCTGGCAAGACGACGTCGAGCAAGCTGAGAAGGCCACCGGCCGAAGCAGCCTGAGTAAGCCCAACCCCTTCCTTCTGACACGCGCAGCTGAGCCCTATCAACCAATAACGCGGGCCCTCTACGCGGGAGACACCATCGCCGACATGCTCACGGCGGAGAGGGCCGGCGACAGGTACCTCTTTGCTGGGGTCTACGGGTGCGTCGCCGCGAGCGACGAGGCCCGGCAGGCCTTCTTGAAGGCTGGCTGCGACGTGGTGGCTCACAGCGTCAACGACTTGCCCACCATCCTGCGTGCCGCGAGGAGGGGGTCGCCTTGAGGACTGGTAGCGTCGAGCGCACAACCCGTGAGACCTCCGTCTCGGTGACTGTAAATCTGGACGGCTCCGGGGCAGCCGAGATCGAGACCCCCGTGGGGTTCCTCAGCCACATGCTCACGAGCCTCTCCACACATAGCATGATTGACGTGCGCCTCAAGGCCACGGGAGACCTGAAACACCACATAACGGAGGACACGGCGCTGTGTCTCGGCAAGGCCATCCGTGACGCGCTTGGAGAAGGAGCGCCCATAACCAGGTTCGGCTACGCAACGGTGCCCATGGACTGCAGCCTCGCGAGCTGCGCCGTGGACTTGGGGGGCAGACCCTACCACGTGGTCTCCCTCGGCCTCAGCGGGCCCACGCTGGAGGACGTGGCCGCCGAGGACCTGACCCATTTCCTCGAGTCCCTGGCGACGAGCCTCCACGCCAACATACACGTCAAGGTCCACTACGGCTCAAACGACCACCACCGGGCCGAGGCCGCGTTCAAGGCCCTTGCGCTCAGCCTCAGGCAGGCGGTGGCCCCCGACCCGAGGAGACGAGGCGTGCCCAGCAGCAAGGGGGTGATCTAGATGCCGGTAGCGACGGTCATCGACTACGGGGTCGGGAACCTGTTCAGCATGTCCAACGCCCTCCAGAAGGCCGGGCTCCGCGTCGAGGTAGCCGAGGAGCCTTCGAGGCTTTCAGGCTCGGACGCCGTGGTGCTTCCCGGCGTCGGAAACTTCGGGGCCGCCGCGGCCAACCTGGAGCCCTTCAGGGAGGCGCTGAAGGCCACGGTGGACGAGGGGACGCCTCTCCTCGGCAGCTGCCTCGGGATGCAACTTCTCTTCGAACGCAGCGAGGAGAGCCCCGGCGACGGCTTGGGTCTCCTACCCGGCGAGGTGAAGCGGTTCGTGGGGAATGTGAAGACGCCTCACATGGGCTGGAACACGGTTGAGCCTGTGAGGGGCAGCCCCCTCCTGGAAGGGGTGAAGCCCGGCTCATACTTCTACTTCGTCCACAGCTACTACCCGGAGCCCGCCGACCCCCGGGACACGCTGGCATCCACCAGCTACGGCGGCGAGTTCGCGTCCATCGTGGAGCGGGGCAACGTCTACGGGACCCAGTTCCACCCCGAGAAATCGGGGGAGGCAGGCGCCAGGCTCCTCTCCAACTTCGCGGGGCTGGTGAAGAGGTGAGACCCATGCAGGTGATACCGGCGCTGGACATAATGGATGGCAGAGTAGTCAGGCTCACCAGAGGCGTCCCCGAGACCATGAAGCTCTACGGCACCGACAGCCCCCTGGAGACCGCCTGGAGATGGGTCGGTGAAGGCGCTGAGCTGGTCCACGTCGTGGACCTCGACGCCGCCCTGTGTAGAGGAAGCAACAGGGCTCAGATAATGGAGCTGGTCGAGTCCTTCGACATGGAGACTCAGGTGGGCGGCGGCATCAGGGGCAGGGAGGAGGCGGCCCAGCTCCTCGACGCAGGCGTGTACAGGGTGGTTCTGGGCTCATACGCTTTAAGCAACCCAGGTGAGGCGGCGGGGCTACTCGGCGAGTACGGGTCCGAGCGGGTCGCCGTCGCGCTGGATCACAGGGACGGCTGCGTCCTTGTGAAGGGGTGGACGGAAACCACCGGCAGACATCTGACCGACGCCTTACGGGCATACACCGATCTCGGCTTCAAGTGGTTCCTGGTCACCGACGTGGACAGGGACGGAGCCCTGTCAGGCCCAGACGTTGAGACTTACAGAAGCATAACCGGGGACGCGTCCATCATCGCCTCAGGCGGCGTCTCCCAGTTGGAGGACCTCGTGAAGCTCAGGGAAGCAGGGGCGGCGGCGGTCGTGGTTGGTAAGGCCCTCTACGAGGGCTGCTTCACCTACCGGCAGGCCGTGAGCATGGTGGGGGGCCTGTGATGCTGGCGAAGAGGATAATCCCATGCCTCGACGTCAAGGACGGCAGGGTCGTCAAGGGCACCCACTTCATAGACCTGAGGGACGCCGGCGACCCCGTGGAGTTGGCCAAGCGGTACAACGAGGAGGGCGCCGACGAGCTCGTCTTCCTCGACATAACGGCCACCCGCGAGAGACGTGAAACGCTCAGCGGCTTGGTCAGGGCGGTCGCGTCCGAGCTGGACATACCTTTCACGGTGGGTGGCGGCATCAGGACGATGGGGGACGTGAGGCTCATCCTCAGGAGCGGCGCCGACAAGACCAGCCTCAACACAGCCGCGGTGTTGCACCCGGAGAGGATCACCGAGATCGCCGACGTGTTCGGCTCCCAGTGCGTCGTCGTGGCGATAGACGCGAGACGAGTATATGAAGCCAGGCCGGACAGGAACGTCGTGGACACCCCCGAGGGAGGGTGCTGGTTCCAGGTCTACACCCACGGCGGCACGACGCCCACAGGGCTGGACGCCCTGGACTGGGCCAAGGAGGCCACCGAGCTGGGGGCCGGCGAGCTCCTCGTCACCAGCATGGACAGGGACGGCACCAAGAAAGGGTTCGACAACGTACTCAACCGCCAGATCTCCCGGCGCGTCAACGTGCCTTTAGTAGCCTCAGGCGGGGCGGGTGAGCCCCGACACTTCCTCGAGGCGTTCACGGAGGGGATGGCCGACGCCGCCCTCGCGGCCTCGGTGTTCCACTACGGCAACTACCCTGTCCCCGTGGTCAAACGGTATCTAAGAGACAGGGGCGTGAATGTGAGGCTATGATCTTCGAGGTGGACGAGCTGGACTGGGGAAAGGCAGGCGGCTTGATCCCAGTCGTGGCGCAGGAGGCGGACACCCTTGAGGTGCTCACCCTGGCCTACGTCAACCGGGAGGCGCTTCGGCTGACCCTGGAGACGGGGTGGGCCCACTACTATAGGCGCAGCCACGGCAGGGTGATGAGGAAGGGCGTCACCAGCGGCAACGTCCAGAGGGTCAGACGGGTGTTGACGGACTGCGACAACGATGCCTTGGTCTACTTCGTCGAGCAGAAGGGCCCTGCGTGCCACTTGGGGGAGCGTACATGCTTCCACAATGAGGTCCGTTAGAAGACATTAGACGCCTAATCTCAACTCCATGCCTCACTGGAAAGCGAAGCTACAACCACTCAGCGATTCTACGCATCATGCGTACCACGTCGCGTGAAATAGGTAAAGTAGTTGTGCGCCATAAGGTTAGGAATCAGGCAATTGATCCCCTGCAAACCTTGAGTGAAGTGGTGTGTTGAAACCCAACTACATCGAGTACCGGCTAGGCAGCCAGTCGGCCTACGTCCGCGCCGACAAACTGAGCGAGATCAGGCGAATCGACGTGATCATCTTCGACTGCGACGGCGTGCTCATCGACATCAGCGAGTCTTACGTCAAGGCCGTGGCGAAGACGACGCGCGTCCTTGTGGAGGCGTTCACGGGCACGACGCTGCCCGAGTCCCTCTTCGACGGCGCTTTGAACTCCGCGTACAAGCAGAGAGGAGGGTTCAACAACGACTGGACGCTGGCCTACGCCCTGGTGATGCGGATCCTCGCGGAGTCCCCTGAAGCCGGAAGCATAAACAGGCTTGCCTTGGAGTCCCTGAATTGCCCCGACATCCACGGCAGGTACAAGTTCATCAAAGAGAACGGAGTCGATGCTAAGATAGACTCCGCCGGGCTGCACGGTAAACTCATGGACTTTTCTAGGATGCTAGACGAAACAGGAGGCGAGTCGGTGGACGCCAAGCTGCTTCCAGAGCTTGAGGGCGTCAAGAGGGCGCTGAGCCACCCCGGGGACGTGGGGGAGAGCATGGTATCCACGATGTTCGAGGAGTTCTTTTTAGGGGCGACCCTGTTCCAGGAGACCTTCCAAACCCCGGCCAAGTTCAACGAATCCCCTGTGGGCTACGTGGAAAACGAGAAGGTTGTGATCGCAGACAAGGCGCTAGACTGGCTGGAAGCCATCATCGGGGGGCCCAGGTTCGGCATAGCCTCTGGGAGCCTCGCCAACACGGCTCGACACGTCCTCGGAGGCATCCTAAGCCGCTTCCACCCCGCCGCCCAGGTGTGGCACGACGACGTCGCGGCGGCGGAGAGGGAGACGGGGGGAAGCCTCCACAAGCCCAGCCCTTATCCCCTGCTCAGGGCCTCCGAGCCTTTCAGGCCGTATGACCGGGTCCTCTATGTGGGGGACACAATGGCCGACAAGCTGATGGCCGAGAACGCGGGCGAAGGCTTCCTCTTCGCCGGGGTCTTCGGCTGCGTCGCGGCGAAGGAAGAGACCAAGAGCGCGTTACTCGAGGCGGGCAGCGCCATGGTTCTGACCTCGGTCAACCAGCTCCCAACGGTGCTCCGTTTATTGAAATAGGGGACGCCTACGGCGACTCCAGGGTCTGGATCGAGGCCGCCGACAGCATCATTAGGCGTCTCGTCGAGTCCCTGCCCGGCTGGATCGCGAAGCTAGTCTAGAACCACTCAGCTAGCCTACGCATCATACGTACTACGTCGCCGCCGATCCTAAGCGGCGAGACTAGGACACCCGGCGTGTGCTCAAGCCGGCCGTAGAACGTCTCCATCTCCCTGTCCTGGCCCAGCGTGAATATCAGCGTCTGGATTCCTGACCTTCCAAACGCGTCCAACAGTCTCACCGCCTTCTCACAGTCCTCGTGGGTGTCGACGCCGTCGATGTAGACGGGTTTGCTGTCGGTGAGTATCACGAGGCGCTCGGGCTCAAGCAGGGACACGTGTTTCAGCGCCTCGTCCAGCGGCTCCAAGTCGTCTAGACTGTGCTCCCTCCTCAGAGTCTCCCCGAAGCTGTAGACGACTGCGTTGGAGTGGGAAGCCGCCACCGCGTTCGCCAGGAACCTGGCCACCATGATCTTGGGGTACTGCTCCCATAAGCTCCACGGTTCAGCCATGCTGACACCCCTGTCCAGGAGCACCACCGTGCGTGTCCCCCTATCCCTGCGGGGGCCATGCCTTTTGCTGTATGCCTTCATCTCTGTGACCAGCGTCCTGGTGGTCACGGGGTGGATGGATCTTCCGTCGAACCCGGTTAGGTCCTCCTCGATCATCGGTTTATACGCCTCAAGGAGCTCGACGAAGTCGTGGAACCTGTTCTCCTCCATTAGCCGGATCACGTTCCGCTCCTCGTCGTAGCTGATGACCGGCTGCATGCTTGGCTGAGCTGGACGCATTTCCTCTGGGGGCCTCGCCTGCGCCTCTTCCTCGACCGCCTCGGGGTCCTCCAGGATGGCTGCGTAGAAGCCGCCGCTTCCCCTCACGGATACAAGCACGGGCTTCCTCCTGCCCTCCGGGTCTAGGGTCAGCTTTCCCTCCTCGATTAGCTCCCTGACCTGCTGCTCCATGTCCCGTTTCTCGACGTATATGCGGCCGGTGGGGGTTCCGTCTAGCCAGGTCGACCCGCGGTTCCTTACCCTGAACGCGAGAACCACGACGGGGTACTCGTCGCTGAACAGTATGCTCATGTCTACTCCCAGGTATACTCCATGACCCTGCGGTGGGCTTCCTCATACTCCTCGACGCCGAACTGGTTGAGGACACGCATCTTGAGGAGCCTGTCCACAGCCAGCTGCTTGACCTCGTCCGGGCTCTGGTACAGGTCGCGGTAGGCGTGATACTCTTTGGCGAACTTCATGAGGTTCCTGACGCTGACAGGCGTCATGTACCTCATCTTGCCCACCTCAAGCTTCACCCAGACTATGAAGTCAAATATATGTGCGGGAAGCGCGTGCCTGGCGACGAGTCCCTGGATGCTCTCCATGGGGGTCCTGCCCCACATTATGGTCTTCCCGAACCTATCCAGCAGCCCCGGGTCCGGCGTGTCCTGTGCTACGCGGTCCAGGTCGCTGGCCGCCACCACACAGAACCCGTCGGGCAGACTGTGCCTCTGCCCATCCACCGGGTTGGTGAAGGTCTTGCTGTTCATGGCCTCGAAGAGGGTGACCTGCGTCTTGGATCGGAGCTTCGTCACGGCGTCGATGTAGGCTATGGGCGCGTCCTTTCCCTCGTTGAGCACTATCTGCATGAGGACGCCGTTGTGCACCGGGTCCTTTCCCACGAAGGCGCTGGGGTTGAACCCCGCCACAAGCTCCCTCTCTGTGACCTCCTCGCTGCAGTGGAGGTAGACGCCGCCCATGATCCTCTGGAGCTGGAGCATGGTCTCGGTCTTGCCCTCCCCGTGGGGCCCCAGCAGGAGCACGTTGTCCTTCATCCTGACCGCCCTGAGGAGCCGCCTTATCTCGTCGTCGTGGCCTTTGACGTGTTTGACGAGCTCCATGAATGTGTCGTCGTCCTCGGCCCGCGCCGCCTCCTGCTCTACTGGCTTCTCGTGCTCTTCCTCAGGCTCCCCTGCCACCTCGTATATGGGCTCCTCGTGCACGTACTCCCAGTCCACGTTTGAGTCCAGGATATCCACCATCTGGGACAGGTCCCCGTACACCGTCTCCTGCATGGACTTGGGCACCGAATCCGACGTCACCATGACGGGGAGGTAGCTCCTGTAGTGGTGCAGCTTCCTCTGCAGCTCCTTCAGCTTGGCCATGTCCTCCCCTGTGTCGCCGCCCAGCCCCAGCTCGTTTCTCTGCACCCTCAGCCGCATGATGCTGTCCTGGATCTTGTCTATGACGTTCCGGAGCCTGTCGAGCTCCTCCGCATACTCCTCGCCGCTGATCTCGCCCCTCTCCAGCTGGCCCTGCTTCTGCTCGACCAGGTTTCTGGTCTCCGCCAGTATCTCGGCGGCTTCGTTTGCCTTCTCCCCGATATCCGTGTACTGGTCCATGAGCTCCTCGGTCTTCTCCATGATCTCCGTGTAGAGCTTGCTGAACACCTCGTGGCTGATCTCTCCCCGGTCAGCCATCTCCAGGATCTTCAGCCGCCGGAGCATGTGCTGGGCGAGCCGGCCCTCCGGCTCCTCCCCGGGAGCGGGCTCGGGGAGCACCGCCTCCAGCTCCTCGGAGGCCTTCTCCTTGTTCTCCTCGTCCCTGAGATTCTCCCTTAGGACGTCGAAGGGGTCCTCCTCACGCTGCTTTGGCGGCAGCTCGTGGCCACAGTTGATGCACGCATGGCTCCAGGGCACTACGGCGTTGCAGCTGGGGCACGTCAAGTGGTCGTCGGGGAAGGATACCATGGCACAATGTTGTGTAGGGATTCTACGTATAACTTTTCGAGATCGGTGATCCACGTTCGAGAGTAAGAAATATATCCGGCACATTGGTTTATGGGTTACAGCGACTGTAGTCTAGAGGTATGATTTCTGCCTGCCACGCAGACGGCCCGGGTTCGAATCCCGGCAGTCGCACCAATTTTAACCCAAAGTTACCATTGGGTCAATCACGTCTATTCCTCCGCCGAGTGGGGGGTTTTGGGTGTGTGGCGGTGGTGATTCCACGACTTGGCGTTTTCCTTATCGTTGGTTACTTACGATAAGCGTTTTTTCTGGGTATGCTGTGTGGCTTTGGGTCGACGACTCGGCATTTTCCTTATAATTGGTTACTTATTATAAGCGTTTTTGGGAGCGTCTGTTTAGTTATTTATAGCTGTTATTTACTATTTTTTTGTGCTGTGCCGCTGTTAGTTACCTGGTAGTGAGGATAAAAATATGGCTTCTCCCCTTTTGTTTTAAGTAGTGTGATATCTCGAAAAATTGGTGTATATTCCTTGTTACATGAAACTGGTACAGTTTCTATGTCGAGGCATAACCTGACTTTTTTCATAGCACTCATCTGGCTGCAGAAAAATAGGTTAGTTTGAAGTTGATTATAACCCGTTTTCGATGATCTTTGATAATAGGTCTAGTTGTTTGAAACTGCTCTTGAAGGTCTTGTATCTTTGAATATTAAAGAGATTTTGAGTGCCTACACTGTATGGGTCTTGTCCACCTATTACGCTATCTGAAAACTCAACCAGAATCGCTTCTTCGGGGTTTGCAGTTACTCTTTTCATCTCTTATTTCACCTGGTATATGGTTGCGGGGGTTGTAGAGAAAGAACACTCTGGAACTATTGTTTCTGCTTCGACTGTCTGTACATTTACTCTATCTTTTGAAGGGGTCTTAATGTAGAAAACAGTGCCTTTCCCCTCACAAGATTCAACCCTGATCTCACCACCATGATACTCAACAACTTGTTTACAGACAGAAAGCCCCAAACCCATGCCCTTAGCCTTTGTGGTAAAGAAAGGTGTAAACAAATTCTCAATCTCCTCTTTACTTATACCCTTACCGGAATCACTTACGCTAATAACATCAAACCCATCTTCTCTAACATGATCCACCCATATCCTTCCGCCATCAGGCATAGCTTGGATAGCATTATTCACTAGATTTACTAAGACGCGCACAAACATATTGGCGTCTACAAATATTTCCCGATCCTGAGTTAAACCCACAAATTCAACCGTGTCAGGAATTTGGACGTTCTCTAAAGCTTCTTGAAACAGCTTACGTATGCTTGTTTCAACGAGATTAGGAGTACGTGGTTTTGCCAATAGTTGAAGATCTGAAACAATTTTATCCATGTATAGAATATTTTTATTAACTCTCCTAATCATCTCAAATGTTTCATGATCTTCGGTGAATGTGTTCTCAAGCGTCTCCCCTATTACCCGAATGACTTGAAGAGGGTTCCTCAGGTCATGACCGACCATGGAGGTCATTTTACCGATATCTGCCATGCGCTCCGATTCACGAAGTTTCTGTGTCTTTTCCTCAACCATGATCTCAAGGTTTTTCGAGTATTTTACTAGCTCTGTGACCTCATCTAAAATAAATATCTTGGATCTGCTGACCTTTTGCCAGTCATCAACGGTGTATACCCTGACTTGATAAATTTGACCCTCATACTCAAAATACGTGTTACCGTTATTTTTATCGAGAGAGTAGTTAAATAGACTCTTGAATACGTCTCTTATGTCTTGTTGAAGAAACAATACTTTATCTATTTTTAATGTTTTTAATGCCGCTGCATTCAAATACATTATTTTATTCTTAATATCAGTAACTATCACAGGATTAATCATTTTTTCTAATATTACGTTATATACTAGTGGAAGGGCCTCTCTTTTGTACATTTTTTCAGGATTCATAATCATTATTGAGGAGCTTAAAACATTAAAAACAAAAGGAGAAAATAATAGATTATCTGGTGTCAACATTAGAAGGTCAGAAACAGCTGAGACAGTGTATATGATGAGAGAGATTAAAAAAGGCACAGTCCGTTTTTTTAGTATCTTTTGAGGTTTTAATAATGTAAACATAAAATAAAGTAATGAAACAACCATAATAATAATATTATATCCGATTATGATTTGTGAAAAGAGGCCAATGTCAGCGTATACCTGATTATTGCTTAATACAGATAGTTTTTTCCATATTAAACTAGATGGATCACCTAATATCATCTGTACTGCAACTATTGATGGCACAAAAGTAATTCCAATGTAAAAAAACAAGAAGTATCTGGCGTTAAAATATAATTCAAAATAATGTACAAGGTATATCACAAATATTGTAGGCATTAAGTATCCGAACATTGACTGAATTTTGTAGAAAAATATGATGCCAGGAGTATGTTCCGAGAGGTTCTGTAGAATATACATAAAGGTCCATAACGAGCCATGAAGTATTAGTGTGCCCCCCACAGTTGACCCAGGCATTTTTCTCTTAAATAAGGCATAAAACCCTGCAATTCCAGATATCATACAGCTTATGAGCAACAGATGCTGATAGTTGTATGTTATCATGTTATTCTTCTCGCACCATTTTTCATTCGAATGGGTTTTGACTTTAAAAATCTAGCATTTGGCTTAACTACTGTGGACAATAAATCAATGTTAAGACTCTATGAAAAATAAATCCATTTCTTTAATATAACCCTCATAATTTATCTTTGGATGTGAACACCGATTACAGGATTCTATTAGTAGATGATGACGAGGATATTTTATGGGCTAATAAAATG
>Ga0114918_10001354_pt1 | contig 21951 bp, 15 predicted proteins | sample LantaG_FD_87015 | JGI IMG/M metagenome (GOLD analysis project Ga0114918, IMG submission 87015) | Deep subsurface microbial communities from Baltic Sea to uncover new lineages of life (NeLLi) - Landsort_02402 metaG | ecosystem: Environmental > Aquatic > Marine > Oceanic > Sediment | place... | reverse complement strand
CTTGTCGCTGAGGCACAGAGAGAAGATCAGGCGCAACAACAGCAGTTACAACAGCAACAGCAACAGCAGGCTGTTCCAACAGCCGTAGACCCTGCCCAAGCGGAAGCCATGCAGCAAAATGTTCAAGAGGCTATTTAACCGTATAATTAAAAGTGTTGCAAATGCCATATAACCTTAGAAAAAAAAGTATAAAAAGTATAGACTTAACAGATGACAGAGATGCAAAATCTGTTAATTTAGACAAGTGGAGGGCGAATTTTATCTCCATATTGGAAGAAGAAAATTTGCGGGCGCTTGAAATTTTCATAAAAAATAACAAGCCATTTTCAGGCTTTGATTATTTTCTAATGTCCATGCTCCCTGTTGTATCCTCTATTTATGGCGATGAAATGTATGTGTCTGTTTTGGAAATTGTTAGAAATTCAAATTCGAACCTGAGGGCAAAAATAAGTGAAGAAGAAAATTGAAAATAAGGGTTTAGATTCATCTTTGGAAAAAGTTGGAGTTGAAGTAAAGGCCATATATGAGGACTTGATGAGGGATCTTACTTCCGCTAAAACCAAGATGAAATTACTGTCATGTCAGCCATCACCATGTCTTGAGGTTAAAGAAGTTTTTGACATTAAGACTAGATTTGAAATGTCATTTTCTGCCAATTGGTCAGACGAGACTATAGAAAATATTAACACTGGAATATCTGGGTTGATATTGGAAGAATTCGAGAAAGACAATATATTCTCACAGGAGGTTTTCGAGACATTTTTCTCTTTGTTTAATAAGCAGATCTCAAAAAATAGGATACTTAAAGCATTGCTGTTACAACGATCTTTGGAGGAAATAGAGAAGAAATATGAGAATAAGTATAAGTTAGTTGAAATTAAGGAAGTTTTCGTACATTTTATAAAAGAGGAAAACGGAAGTATCGTACCCTATATCTGTATGGAAGTACAAATAGAGAGAATTTAATTATGTATCAGAATTGGTATAGAAGCTCAGGAAAGAAAAGGGAACCTATCGTTATTAGCGATGGGGATAGTTTTGAGTGGGAGTCAGTTAGGGATATTGATGGTAGTTATAGTATAGTGACCGTTGCCGTAGCTGATTCTAGATACAATTTCTATTTGTGGTCTTCTAAGACTGTAAAGACAGCGCAAAAGCTTCATAGCAAGGAGAGCTTCAAGAAGAGCCTAAATATGCTTAAGAAATACTCTTTTGATGTCAAAGTACAGGAAAAAGATTCCGATGACTAAGGAACAGGAATTAGCATTAACGGAAGAAATATCTCAGTTCACCGAAGAGAAGATAGAGGCGGAAATTTGGGAGATTTTAGAAGTCGAGATAAAGAAAAGAAATACTGGTTCTGCTGAGATTCAAAGATTGCAGTCTAGATTAATAATATTGTTGAGGCTATTTCCAGAGGGTTCAAATAAGAATAGGGTTCTTCAAAAAGTTAAGGATAAGCAAAGATTCTGTTATTACATAAATGATACGGGTATATTGGATTTTACTGGGTATGGCGGAAGCTATGGGTAATGAAAACTATAAAAATAAAAACATCTCAATATGTTCCATATGGATCTTATGTTGATGGCGGTAAGATAGAGGCTACTTATCCGTTTTCACATGAGGCGGTTCGTTTGGTTAGGGAATATGATGAGAATGCTCTGTATAACATAGGGGCGATTGAGGATATGCCAGAAGGAGGAGCATACGGTTATTACTCCACTGGAGATAATGTACATCAATTACCGCAGGAAATAGCGGACAGAGTAAGGATAGTTTTTAATACAGATAACATTGACCTCATACCTACTTCTTCATTGATCGGGGCGATACCTGAGCTAAATGAGCAGTCTGTGCAGATTGGGGATGTTATTCACGTAAATATAAACAGGATTATAACTGAGTCTCAACACCCTAATCCAATAATATTTCATTTTAACATAATCAAAGAGATAGCGAAGACAATACTTCATGAGGCAACTCATGTCATAGAGGTTGAAACAACTGGGGAAACGTCTGAATCATCCGCCGAACAGGCTGAGACTTCTTTTGGTCAATATATAGATAGTAATTTTGAGAGAATTGCTCAGTTAATAAAGACACAATTGGGGCTGTCGGACGAAGAATTTAATTCATATTTTCAGCCAGATGAAGAAATTCAATAAGATATAAGGAATTACAGATATGTTCATAGAACTCCTTAAGTATAAAAAAGAAGCAGAAGCGCTAGATGAGCAAGGTCTTATAAGAGAAGCCAATATTGTGGATAGTAGAATTAAGAGAATGTCTAATTTTCTATCTAGCTTACACACACTAAATATATCAAAAGATTTGTTGGATAAATTAACTTCAGCAAGGAAGTGCTACGACAGATATATGAAGAAAAAGGCTGCGTGGGATGACGATGGTGATTATATGGATCGTTATGATGATCCAAACTATGACCCATTAGCAGAACATGGAGTCGGTACTGTATGGGATGAATCTCGTAGGAGTGATGACGACAACTATGTCGTTGAGCCTGACGAACCTGAGTTTGATATTGGAACTCTTCCAAAAAGAAAAGAGGAAGCATCTCCAGAGCTAAGTAAACCAGAGGGGCATAAACAGCATGTGCAATTCGACGCTTCGTATTTGGCCTCTTTGCTAGGGGGAACATCCGACAAGAGATACTTTTTAGATTTAACCACTTCGCCCATTATGGACGAAAATGGCAACCTTTCCGCAGATGCAAGGAAAAACAACCCTGAGGGTGTTGTTATATATTTGATTGCATATCCCGACGAACAGAAGAAGCCTGAAAATGCGATTTATCAAAAGCATATTAAGGGAGGTTTTTCAAAAATAAGTCAAGAGCAGGCCATGGACATTTTGATATTTTATAGCGAATCCCAAAATAGGGAAATATTTCCAGGCATGTGTTTAGATCTGTTTGCTCAACTCATGATGAAGGCACGAGAAGAAGGTGGAAAAGTTGAAGACAAGGTTATTGATTCTTTATCCCCAGAGGCGGCCAGAACAGAACTTTATGGACGTGATCCAGTATCTGCGCCAGATGAGGAAACTGAATTAGGCGGCACCGGTGGTCGTATGGCTAACTTGTATGAATATTTGGGCAAAAAGCGATCTATTAAGGACAATTTACCTGGCGCATATAACTCTGTAAAAGGATATTGGAAGAGACATACAGACAGAATTGATAAGGCTCTTGAGACTAATGACTACACGGGTCTTTTCGGAGGAATTGTGGGAACGGCTGTTGCTTCTGCTGAGAAGGGCTTGGAGCATGAGGGGAAAACGAAAAGAATATATCCTGACGTTGGAGATTTTGAAAGGAAGCTACTTGGTGGGGATGCATATGGTACTTTGCTCTTAAAAGAGTTGCAACAAGTTGCTGGAGAACTTGGATATAGTATTGATCGTAATACTACTGAAATCCCAGAAGAAGTGACTAAGGCTCTAATGGAAAGGTGGGATTTTTCAATTTTGGAAAGAAGTCCTTTTGCTTCTAAGGCAAGCAGTCCGGCGGTTTCTAACAAATTTAATGTTTCTGAGGAATATGCTAATATAGTAAGAGAAGTTATAAACGACGAAAAACAGAAACAGATATCAGGAGAAGATGCTATAGAATTTTTCGTTACCAATCCTGAGGATGTTGTTTTGAGAGAAATTATGGGATTAGGCATGCTATTAAGATTCCAAGAGTTCTCTATGAAAATGTTGGATGAGGTCAATTTAAGTCGTGCCACTAAGAGGCTTGAGGACAAGATAAAAGCAAGCGATGGAGATTTGCAGGCTTCCATGGAGGAAGAGGAAGAAATTATTCGCTATACCGGAAACTATTACACATTATCAATTGATCCGGAAAGTGGCGCTCTTAATGTTAGACCAGATAGTGCAGCTAAAGTTGTTGCAAACAAGGCTAGGAAAAAAGCTGTAATTAGAGAAGCCGGTATATCATTGAGCGAAGAAGGTGGCAAAGAGGAATTAAATCGCGAGGCAGTACAATACGCACAATTTATAGCTTTGAAGTATACTCGTCCAATGACAATTAGTAGTATGGATGAGCAGGCGGCTGGTGATGAGGGCGCTGGAAGGTCCGCTCATGAGGCAGTTCCAGATATGAATCAGTTAACTCCAGAAGAACTATATGCGCTCCAGGAGGAGGCTGAATTAACTCCGGAGCAATTATTGGAGATTCAGAAAGAGACCGAAAAATCAGAATCTAAAAGAACAATAGATGAACTGGATGTAAAGGCCAGATCTCTTTTTAGATATCTAAGTCAGTCTTCTAGGGCATTGCCTGCGTTGTTGGGTTTTAGAAAGGCATATCAGTCTGGTATTGCGCCTGAATATAATAAATATCTTGCAATCGTTAAGGACATGGTTATAAGGTCTGAGGGATTTGATAGCAAGCCTAAAAAATCATTCTCTGACGAAACAGTAAGAGACGAAGAGTGGTATGCTAGGATAGAGGCCGAGCACCAGAAGGAAATACAGTTTGTAGAAATTAACAAAGATGGAACTGCGACTGTTATTTTTGACGATGGTGAAGGCGAAACAATAATTAATAGTCAGCCTAGAAGTCAAGAACAATTAGTGCAAGATGAAGAGACGCAAGAAAGGCAAATGTCTTCTAATAGTTTGACCGGAACCGCTCTTCATACTAAGGCTGTGGAATGGATGAGAAAATTCAATGTTGATGAAGTTATAGCAAAAGTAAATATGAACAGTTTTAATGTAGATGATCCTGAGGGGGCGTTTAAAGAAGATTTTCCGGAAAGACAGCTTGCGAGAGCTATTATCATGGATGACGAGTTTCATGAGAGATTCACTAATCATCTTAATGAACAAAAAGCTGAAAATCCAGATTGGCCTTATGACGAAGGTATTGCGGCGAAACCAAAAGCGGCTTCTGGTACTGGTGGAATAAATCAAGATGAAAGAACGTTTAATCTTGGTAGGATGTTGGCTTATTTGCATTTTGTATGCGGAATTGGAACTAGACAGCTTGGGGCCTTTGTTTTGGAGGGAGAAACTACGGCTATTTTGGGTTCATATGTAGAGATAGTTAAGAAGTTTTATGATGAGTTTAGATCTGAAAATTCGGCAGCTACGGCGGAAGACATAGGTGAGGCGATGCCTGTTATAATAAAGGAAATCAAATCTAAAGACAAGAAAACTGGCGAAGTTACTATTAAACCAAAGCGGGTTTATCCTATTGGTAGAGGTCCAGAAGGTACGCGCAGATTGACGGCTATCTCAAATAGAGATGGAGTGCAAGACGTTGATAATGTACTTCTTTTGGCATCAAGATACTATCCGAATGCGGAGACCTTGAAGAAGGGTCATGAAACATTGGGATTTTCAGAGCAGGGGTCGAAATCCTTTTATCTTATGCGTCTAAAGTATATAATGGATGCTTTTAGGTTGGGGGCATTGGGACAGGCCGAATTAAGTTCAGCTTTTAAAGAAGCGACAAGAAGTGAAAATAATGTGGCATCTGCCGCTTTGGCTTGTGGAGATTTTTCAGAAAGAGGAAACAGGGCTGAGAGAGCCATGTTAACGACGATGGCTAAGTTTGAAAAGGAAGTGGCTACGTTGGAGGATGGACAACCAGTGGCATTGTTGGCAAGAGATGCTTTGGGAGAAATTACTAATATTAAGGATTTTCTCTCAAGGAAATTAGAAGAATCTAAGAAACAATTTGATGTGTTGCGTATCTTTACAGAAAAACTGTCGGATTATTTAAGAAATTATGAGGCTGAAGGAAGACCGTTGCTAAACATGGGGCCAGAAACTTCTGTGGCTATTTATGATGAATATATGAGGTACTTGTCGGCTAGGTATGGAGATAATCCTAGTGTGGGCGGACAGAGATATATTAGCGAATTAGTAGAGACATTTTCTTCTCTTAATGCTAATGGGGGTGAATTGCAGGAGAATGTCGAAGGAAACAAGGTGGCAACTTTTGAACATTTTATGAAAAGTTTTGATGAGAACAAGAGTAGACTAGAGACTCATATAGAAACTGGCATAAAATTACCTCCTAAGGGGAGCGAAAAGAAGGAAGAGCCTCCACAAAAAGATCTTGAAGGAATTCCAGAGACGGCTCCTGAAGAAATTCCAGAGACGGCTACTGAAGAAGTCACCGATGAAATTCCAGAAGAGATTACGGAAGAAATCCCGCCTGTCATAGAACAGCAACCCGCTGTGGCACCTCAAGTAGCCCCGCAAACAGTGCAACAAGCAGAACCATTTGAGGCAATTCCTGACGATATAGATAGAAAAATGGAATATTTGATGCAGAAGGGGAATGAATATAGGAGCGCGAGGATACCGGCTAATTCTCAGGAATATAATATGCTTGTAAATCTTGGTTTTAGACTAAGACCAGGCGATCCAGAGGGAACTTTCTATTGGCTTGCTGGTACTCCAGATGGCTATATGCAATATTGGAAGAGTAGAGGGAATAGAGAGAGAGCGGAAAAAAGACGAAATAAAATCAGCGCTGAATTGAATCGCTACATCGTTTTTGGTAATAGAGAAATAGATTACATTCTGGATGAATATGGAGTATAATTATGGAAAATGATGAGGCTGGTAGAAGAAGGATAATGTTAATTTGTGCCTATTGCGGTCATCATGACGTTGATGGAGATGAGCTTCTTGAGATTGATTTCAAGCAAGAGCAGATAATGTATATTTGTAGAAAATGCAACAAAGAGAATCTTATGAAGATGAAGACATCACCATCATCGTATCCTCGTATACGAATAAGGTAGATGTAATGTATATTGTTAAAAATACTGGAACATTTCCTGTTATGATCAGGGATCTTAATTTACATATTGCTGGAGGCAAGATTGTAGATTTAGACGAGTTATTCAAGGCAGATACGGTAAGAAAGTCTGTTGATTTAAAGCGATTGATAAAGCAGGAAAAGATTAAAGAAATAAATAAAGAGACTCAGGCTCCTAAGCCAACGCCAGTATTTCAAAAACCCTCGTCTCGCCCACAGGAACCTCAGGTAGAATCTAAGATTTTGGTAGACTTACAAAAGGGATTATTGGAAATTAAAGATATGTTGAGGTCGGGGGTGCTCTCTCAGTCGGCGGAAGAAAAACAAAATTATGATGAGGAAACCTTAAAACGAATCGCTGATTTACAGGTTAAGAACCTCTCAGATAATACGGAAAACGTTAAGAAGAATTTTGAACAAATTGGTCAGTCAACAAAAGCGACAGAAAATATTGATCAACTATTAGGCGTTCTTGATTCATTAGATGAAAAAGGAGATTGATAATGGCTACTGGATTAGATGCTGGAACAATGTTTCTTGTTGGATCAAGACAAGAAGAGGACAATGTTAGTTATGTTTCACAAAGAAATTGTTTTATGACAATTTCTGAGGGAGACGATGTGGAGGAAATGCTTACTTCTGCTGGAGCTAAGATTGTAAAAATCGGAAATAAATTAAACGTTTTAGGCGAGGACGCAATTGTTTTTTCAAACATGTTGTCATCGTTTGGGGCGACTGATGCATCCCTTAAGAGACCTATGAGGGACGGAGTGCTGAACTCTCAAGAAGAAAAGAATTCGATTGCGGTTCTTTCATCATTGATAGAGGGAGTAATTGGAGCGCCAAGGAGTGAGGGAGAGATATGTGTTTTCTCAGCGCCCAGCAATCCTATCAATAGCGAAAAGAACAACGTATTTCATAGCGCCATGCTTACTCAAATTTTGTCGAAGTTAGGCTATACTCCCATTGCCCTAAATGAGGCTCTTTCTATTATTTATGCGGAGAACCCGTCAATGGGTGAGATGCCTATGTCGGGTATAGCGATGTCTCTTGGGGCTGGACAGGTTAATGTGTGTATGGCTGTTAGAGGATATCCAGTTGTGGAATTTAGTATGGTTGGTAGCGGAGATTATATCGATCAGCAAGTTTCTGTTTTATCTGGAAAATCAGCAAGTGCTGTCACAAAGATAAAGGAAACAAGACTTGATTTCGGTAATATAGATTATGGTGACATGGTATTAGCAGGACTAGACATACATTATTCAGAGTTGCTTAAAAACATCTTAAAGAATTTTGCTAAGAAATTCAGCGAGTCTGGTAATACTTATGATCATCCAGTTGAGATAGTCGTAAGCGGAGGTACTGCAAAGCCAGAGGGTTTTGAACAGAAATTTAATGAGATTTTGGCAGAGATGGATTTGCCCTTTGAAGTTAAGGGCGTGAGAATGGCAGGAGATTTAATGAATTCGGTATCGAAAGGATGTTTGATTAAGGCCATGCAGGCTGAGAAGAAAAAACAAATATCATAAGGATATAAATTATGGGTTATGCAACTCAAGCCTTAGTAGAAGACATACTTGCCAATGCTCTGACAAGAGGAACCACCGATGGTATGCCAGTTAGTATCATTAATATAGGAAATGATCTTAGGGATACTGTTGGGACAAGCTCTCTTATTCAATATATAAGATGGGCAGATGAACAGGTAGATTCTGCACTTTCTGTAATTTACAAAGTTCCATTGAAGAGAATCGTTAAAGGGGAATTTGAAATCCTCGCTGGTATTACCGCCGGTGATGCGACTTTCTATATGGAAGATACTAGTAGATTTTTTGTGGGCGACATAATTATAGTTACTGACAGGACAAATACTGAAAAGAAAGTGATTTCTTCTATTACCGATGAAACTACGGTTGTTGTTTCAGTTGCATTCACCAACAATTTTTTAACTACAAATACCTCTGTTCAGCGCTTGGGTTTTCCAGATCCTATACCGTTAGTTTCTGCAAGATTTGCAGCGGCCAATCTATATGATAAGAAATTTGCTGCTCAAGTATCTCCAAATATGAGCCAGTATGGAAATACATTAAGAAGCATGGCTGAAAACGATTTGAATTCAGTTATGAATGATAGAGTTAAGCTTTATGGACAGAAATGGTTAGGCAGAAGATTTTTCAACCCTGCCTTACTTGATGTCAATGCTGTGGCGTCTAAAGAAAAGAATAGGGATCAAGCCCAGACATGAGCAAATTAAGACCAATGTATAGGAATATGCAGGCTGTTAGAGGTATATTGGCAACCAGAAATAAAGGCGTGATACATTCTCAGTTGGACCAAATGATTAATTCAGTAAGGATATTTTATACGTCGAAGCAGGACTTCACGAATAACTTCCCAAAACAAGATGATATTTACGGGAAGATTAAGCTAATCGTCAGAAGGAGACAGTAATGTTAGGTGTTCTTCATTCTTTAAGAGATACTATTATAAGATATGGGTTGGTTTCTCAGCCTTTGATGGCTGATGCTGCCATAGGCACAAAAACTATAACCGTTCCTATGAGTAGAAAATTCTTTGAGGGAGAGACGGTGGTAATCAGAAACGATACAATAGGGGAAATAAGAGTCATTGACCAGATTGTTGATGAAGATACCATAACCTTAACTGAAGAGCTTGCTAGAGGATGGACTGTAGCTGAGGGAGCTATGTTGGAAAAGGCCCCAGGAGGACAGTATATTAAAAGAATTTATATTGGCGACCCAGACGTTATACCAGATTACCCGGCTATTACTATTGTTGCAGATAACAGGGACGAGGAATGGTGGACCATAGGAAGTACGACAGTAAAATGGAACTGTACTGTTACATGTCTCTTTGAAGATGATGGTTTGGAAAACTCATATGAAAATATGCTTCTTTTAACAAAGACCATAGAAGATGCTTTGTGGGCGAACAGAAAGCCAACTTTTGGTAAAATCACAGAGTCAGATCTTACTGTAGATTTGAGTTCTGGAGAAAATAGTATGACGGTTGACAGCACGGAAAAGATGTTTCCTAGACATCAGGCGATTATAGAAGATTATGCATTTACACAATATGTAGAGATAACACGTGTTATTGATTCGAATAATTTAGTGTTCAATGGTTCTGCTGGTAATGATTTTTTAACAAGCAGAAACGCTAAGATTATTGTTCCGTCAAGATGGACAATGTGGACCAAGCCTGGTAACACGACCTATGGGTACGTTCATAAAGGGACTTTGCTAAAGGCAAGTCAGATATCATATTTTGCGCAAGAAGAGGTTGTGAGATTGAATACGAGAATTGGCGCAACAGATCTATAAAGGAAAATGAAAATGAGAATATTCGTAGTTTGCGATTCCCCATATCTATTTACTGGTCTTGCCAGAGTCAATAGACATGTGATTAAAGGATTAAGAGATAGCGGTCATGAGGTCATTCTAGGTGCTTGGGGCTGGGACCAATTAGCTTATCCTTTGGGGAAAAATAGTCAATGGATGTATGAGGATAACGAAAATGGTTATCAATACGTTGCTTTTCCTTTATCTAAAGACCCAAAAAAGCTTCTTATACAGACTTATGAGATATTGAAAAGCATACCATGTGATGTTCTTCTCACTATCGGAGATTATTGGAATTTTGCCGGATTTGAGCTTCTAAAATCGAAACTTGATTATGGATATAAGTGGATTTCTTACTACACTATAGAATCTAGCCCGATAAATGAAGATTTTTTGGAGTCCTTTAATTATATGGACGAGATTATGGCACCGTCTTTGTTTGGAAAGAAAGTTGTTGAGGATAGCACTGGGCTGAAATGTCATCATGTTCCTTACGGAATTGATCACGACACATTTTATCCGTTGAGCGATGAAGAGAGAGAGGCAGAAAGAACCAAAAGGGAGCTTACTGGAAAAATTAGATTCATAAATGTCTGCAAAAATCAAAATAGAAAAAATATTCCTGCATTTTTAGAAGCGCTGAAAATTGCGAATAAAAAGGATAATAGAATTGTTGGGTACCTGCATACGAATATAGACAAAAAAGTTCAGTCTCAGGTTAATGTCAGGAACATTATCAAGAGATTGGGTATTGAGGACATTATTTCCGTGCCTAACAAAAAAATATCTTTAGATATCGGATGTTCTGATGCTGATTTAAGAATAGAGTATGGATGCTCGGACGCTTTAGTTCTGTCTTCAGTGGCTGAAGGCTTTGGTTTTCCGTTATTAGAGGCGCAAGCCTGTGGGATACCGGCTATTGCATCGGATTGCTCCAGCATGTCAGAGCTTTGTTTCGAAAAGGGGCTGTTGGCGAAGTGCATGAAATATTACGGATCTATGGAGCAGGAAGTGGGAATTGTGGATGTTGAAGATTTGGCAGAAAAGATGTGTAAAATTTCGTCTTTTGAAGTTCGCAAAGAAAAAATGTCAGAATTTTTTAAAGGGTTTTTATGGAATAAGACGAATGCTAGAATAGAAAATGTCATCTCAAGTATGAGTGACGAAGTTGCTATACCAGTAGAAGAGGTATAAAAAAGGATTTATGATTCATTTGTTGAATAAGGCTATTAGAAAACAAAACAATGGATCGAAAAGGACTTTTTCTAGATTTGCTCGTAAATATAGAAAGAGTTTAAGTTAAGACAAATAATACAAAAGGAGACATAAACATGGCTGTTGTAACTCAAGCTACATACGAAAGTCTTTCGGAAAAAATTGGAAACGCCTATAGCGCAATGGAAGCTGCTATTCCTTATATTGCTTCAGGTTTAGCGGAAGTTCTAGTACTAGATGACGCAGATCAAGAATATGACCTACTTGGCTCATGGTATGATGCCAATGCGTCTTCAAGCACTATTTTTTCAAATACTGCAAACTTCACTGCGCTGGCATCTACTCTGAATACGCATGCGGAGCTTAGGTCTGGATCAGCGTTAGCAACATGGCTGACTGCTCAGGGTATTACTGTAACTGCTGATTTTGCTGTTGTTAGTAAGGCAGCTGGATGGGATGTAGACGCATATATCGCCTAATAGCATTGGAGGCGGAAGCATTTGATAACTCATAAGAATATAAAAGGAGAATAAGATATGCCTACAACAAAAGGAATTATGGGCTTTGTAAAGCTTACAGGCGCCGGGGCTTTAGGTAAGATTCGTGTTACCTCGCTTGGCCTAAGAGCTTCGCAGGAAATAAGCGCCATGGAAACAATCGATTCTGTCTACGACTATACTGCTTATCGTCTTGGACCAGTAAGAGTGGAAGGCGATATAGCTTTCCCTATTCCTGTTCTAAGTAATCAGTGGAATGCGATTATTACCGCTGGTGCTGAGAGAAATAACACTACCGGACAAATGGCAAACAAGACCATTATGGTTGAAGCTAATTATGACCATAACATCAAATACAAATACGAAAACTGCTCAGTTAACACAATGGCGGTTTCCGTAAATTCAGAAGAGGCCGTTGAGGTCACAATGAATCTTTTGGGGACAAAGAGATCGACGGCTGGTCGCCAAACGATTGCCTCGACTTCTCCTGAGAGAGTATTAACATGGAATGAAGTTACTGTTACAACTGGTGGCTCCATGGCTGGGTCTTCAACTTCTAGAGTGCCTGAGATACCAAGCTCTCAAGTTAGAAACTTCTCATTTGAAGTTAATAATAACAATACGGTATTCTTTGGACTTGGAGGCGAGATTGTCGCTGTTGTAAATAATATTGTTGCTGGTAAAAGAGAAGTAACTGGTTCAATGGAAATTGCTTGGAACCAAGATGGATTAGGATTGCAAGATTTTGACTATAATGTTAATGCGGAAAACGGACCAGACTATTGCAGTAGTAATCTATGGATTAATATGGCTATCGATTCAAATTGTAGCTCTTCCAGCAGCCCAAAACCATTGAAGTTCCACGGTGTTATGTATAACATGGAAGAAATCAGCATGACTAACGATTTCTTTATGGGAACGCAAACATGGAAGGCATATGGAGAAGAAGGAAATTCATATAGAGCTATGAGCTTAGACGGAACATCTATATAATTCATACTATTGCTGATGATTTAGAACTTATTTTGAAAAAGGAGATGAAACATGTCGATTTTAGTTGACAATAAAGCTATTGAAGTTAAGTTGCGTTATGTAGATAGACCGTATCCAGGAGGAGCGGTTGGCGCAAAGGTTTTTAGAACAAAGGAAGAGGAAGAGGAATGGATTGAGCGAGAGAGCCAACGCCGAGGCGAGAAGGCAATGGAGTTGGAAGCTCTCAAACAAGAAGTTCCTCCGAATCTTACCAAAGATGCTAAAGAGGAAGTGAAAGAACTAATCACTTTCTGGAAAAGAACAGACTGGGGAACCCAGACTGGAATCCTCGATGAATGTACCTCCATCAATGAGCTTGGTGAGGCAAAGACGGATTTTTCAAAATACCGTGCCTTACAAATGGAAAAGCTCATGGTCGGATGGAATCTTAAGACTCCCGATGAAAAGCCTATTAAAATCACAAGAGAAATTGTTGCTAGGCTAGATTTTGGTGTCGCCCTTGCTCTTCTCGATAAGTATGAAGAGGCTATTTCTTCGACTGAAGAGGAAATGGAAAATTTAGGATAAGGGCAGAGGAGTACTTTAGCAGTAGCCCTAATAAATCCGACCAGCCTCTGCCCAGAGAGATTATTATCATTCAATTGGCGGATAGATTTAAGCAACCTTTTGAATATTTTGATGGCTTGGATGTAGATTTTGTTAATAAAATGTTTATCATTATTAAAGCAGAAAGCGATGAACACAAGAAAATGATAGATGAGATGAAAAATAAGAAATAGGAGACATATTATGTCATTGTTAAGAAGCGAAAAAGATTATTTTGATGCTGAAGTTTTGTACGTTTTTGCGGAGGACGAAGAAATTAGTGTCGTAAACAAAGAGATTGATGTCGAGTTTATCAAAAAGACCGCAGAAGAAAAAGAAGAGGTTGAAGAATCGGATAGGCTTGGTACTGCGTCTGATGTTCCATTTAACCAAACGATAGATTTAACTTCTTTTACAGAAGAAGATGTTAAAAAGGCGGTTTTTACATTTAGAAGACCTTCTTTAGATGACATGCCTCTTTTGCTTTCATCTTTTATGAGTGTGGATGCGTCCGGCAATGTTGCCCCGGGTGATGTATTCGAATTTTCAAATAGAAAGTTGAAACTTCTTTTTGTTAAAGGTACGGCTCAGGACCAAGACGGCAAAGAGCTTAAGATAACTCCTGCAAATTTAGGAAAGATTCCTCCAGTTCTAGGTTCAGCAATGTCCCTGAAGATGACAGACACATTAAACATGTGATGACAGCGAAAAATTGTTTTATTTTCTTGAATCGCCAAAGTCCTTGAAGGATTCTTGGCGGTTTTTTCTTATATATACTATAGACGTTTTTCACCATCCCCTAATCCATAAGGTATAAGTTATGGCCGATATAGAAACTATCTTCGATGATATAGCTTTCGATAAGAATGTAGAAGGCTTTGATAGACTTACTGCGTCCGTGAAGGCATTGCGCGATGAGGCTTCTCGTTTAGACAGTGATATGACTGAGGCTTTTGTCGATATTCGGAGATCGGTTGGTACTGGTAGGGAATTCCATAATGTTGATGATGCCATAAGGCATTTGAGTGGAAGAGAAAAAGATCTTAGTAAACTTATTGCCAAAGTCCGCGAATTTACAGGCAGTTCCAAAGATGCCGAGAGAGTCCTTAAGAAATTGGGGATTTCTGGAAAATATGTTGAAGATGAATTGAAAAGACTAGATGCGGGCATAGGCTCGACAACCAGGCAGTTTGATTCTCTTAGGGCTACTGGTAGATATCTAGAAGGAAGCATGTTTAGCCTTGGAGCGATATTTGGAAGTCTCGCTTATGCAATTCAAAATGTTGCGACAAAGGCAGGCAATTATAACAAGGTCATATATGATGCGTCTAGGGTAGCTAATGCCTTCGGAAGATCTACTGCATCTACAAGAGATGGCTTGAAGGCTATGGGCGATGCAGTGGGCTTGAACGAAAGGCAAGCTGCGAGTTTCTATCAGACTTGGGTAAAAGCCACTGTTGGATTAGTCCCATCGACAATGAAAATGGTGAATGTGGTAGGGCTTTTAGGAGATGAGTTTGGCAAAACTGAAAAAGATATAAATGCAGCATTAGGTGTTTTTGGTAGGTTACAGAAATTACAAATCGGTATTGATGCCTCATATCTTGAGGATCTTAGAAACGGGTTGATAACTAATGCGGATATCATGGACAAGATGTCCAAGATTAGAATTTTGGATCCCGGAAATGCTGACGAATATATGCAATTTCTTCAGCGCATTCGTACTCTAGAAAATAGGGACGAGCAAACTAAGAGCTTGAAGACTCTTAGCGATCTAATGGCACATTTGAGCGCTGTTACTGAAAGGTTTATAGCTCAAAATGGAGAGAAATTGACGCAACTTATACAGGGTATGGTAAAGATTGCCACAACCTTGATGAATATTTTTAGTAAAATTCCTGGGCCTCTTCTACAGGCTGTTGTAGCCTTTCAATTAATGAAATCATTTTCTGGTGTCATTCTTGGTAATTTCAAATCATTGTCCCCGCATATTCAAAAAGTTGCTGGGGTTATATCTGGAACTGCTAAAAAAATCGCAGGTCGCTTCGGCGGCGCATCTACTGCCGGAGGCCCGTCTACTGGCGGTGCCGCTGTTAGTGGCGCACCTGTGAAGCTCCCTGACTTTAAGGCGATGTTTGATTCTATATTCATAGGCTTTAATAAGATGATGTCGGGTCTTTCTACGGTTATGCAGGATTTATTTCAGAACAAAGTCCCTTCTTGGATAAAAGACGCATGGTCCTCAATTAGCTCTGGAGCCTCAGTCTGGCTTGACGATGCTAAAACTGCAACGGTGGATTGGTTAAAAAGTTCTAAGAAAGGATTTTTAGATGCTGCTAGGGCAACCGGTGGTGCTTTTAAGTCTGGTTGGCCGAAAGTTCTTTCATTTATTCGAGGTGGATTTGGGAAAGTTATAACTTCTCTGACGACGGCGGCCGCTTCGCTAATGACTTTTGTAAAAGGTGGCGGATTGAAAAAAATGCTTCCCAACCTAAAGGGAATGGGTGCTGGTGCTGGAAAGATATGGGGATCTATTAAAAAGGGGTTTGCATCGACCGGTGCTGGACTTTCATCTTTTAAAGGAATGCTCGCAGGAGGAGCAGGAGGATTTAGGGCCGCCATGGGCGGGGCAATAGGTTCATTAAACAAATTTAAAACAGCCCATGCCGAACAACTTAAAATGTATGGGCCATTAGCCGTTGCTTTGTTGACATTTATCGGCTCAATTAAAGCCGCTTCATTTTTCCTAAATAGATTTCATGATAGCAAGAAGGGCGGAAGCGCTCAGGCTCGCGCTATGAGGGGTTATGCAGAAGTTCGTAAAATGCAACAATCTGGCGATATTTCCGGCGCTCGGAAAAAGAGATTCGAAGTCGAGGACGATTACGCTAAAAGGTCTAAGGCGGGATCTTCTATGGCGATTGGCGGAATCGCTGGCGCAGGAGTCGGAGCCGCGATTGGGGGCGTAGCAGTTGCTTTAGGTGCCATTCCAGTAGCAGGCTGGGCCGCTGCAGCAGTTTTAGGTGCTGTAACTGGAGCTACAGTCGGGTTTTTGAAAGCTACTGAAGAATCAACGAAAGTCACTACAGAGCATTATGTTGCTTTGATGACTGAGAGAGATATTAACGAATCTAAAATAAAACTTGGCAAACAAGAAATAGCAATGATTCAGAAGCGGAATGCCCAGACGATAGAAACTATCAGGGCGGCTAAATTTGGAACAGGAAGATGGGCCAAAGTCAAGGAATTTTTTGCTACTGAGATGCCGCAAAGTACGGCACTGATGCGCAGGGGAATCAATGCTATAAAAACTCTTTTTTCATGGGCTTGGAAAGCCATTAAAGCTCCTTTTGCTCTTATAATTAAGGTTTTTGCTTTTGCGCACGAAGCTATTTCTGGCGCTATAAACTCAATAGTTTCCGGTATTTCTGATTTTATCGCTCCAGCAATGGGAGTAATCCAAAAAGCAATAGATTTTGGAAGCAAGGCTCTCCATATGGGATTTAATGCAATCAAGAAGGTTTTCCAAGTATCATCTGCTATTATAGGCGGTGTAATTTCTTTCCAGGTAGCTCTTTACAAGACTGTGTTCGCTTTGCCATTTAAGGCCATTGGATTTTTTGCTAAAACAATATTTGGTTTTGCTAAAACTCTTGTTTCAATAGCCGGATCACTTTTTTCACCTGTTATAACAGTAATTAAGTCTGGTGCAAAAATGATGGTTGGAGCATTTACGAAGGTTCGTGGCGTTTTTATTAGTTTTTATGAATCCGTAAAAGGCGTAATTGATTGGGTGAGAAATCTAGTGCCTGGTTGGGCGCGTCCTAAGAGTTGGGACAAAGATGAAAATGAAGGGCGCAAGGAAAAAGAGGGACCGATGGATCGGGAAGTCAGATTTCTTGATAAGGCTAAGAGTTATGGACTGGCAGTACAAAAGATACAGTCTGAAATAGATGACCACAACAGGGCAATAATTAGTGCTTATGCTAGAAAAGAAATGGATGTTGTTGAGCAATTAGAAAAAAGAAGAGGCTTGAAACAAGATGAGAGACTAGAGGCCGCGGCACAGAAGCGGGCGCATGAATTAATGGCAACCACTAAAGAATTTCAAGACATGCTTCGTGCTACAAATGGTGATGAAGAGTACGTTCTTCAGAAGGCGCTGGAGAAAGCCAAAGAACTCGTTAAGGAAGAAGAGAAAAGAGAAGAATTATCTACTACCATAAATAGAATGATGACTCAGGTTAGTGAGGCATATAAGACTCAAAAGAAACTTATTACAGAAGTTCTTGATATGCATTTGAAGATTCTTGAATTGACGACCAAACAAGGTGATACTGATATGGGTGGAGTGTCATTAGAAAATGCGAGAGACAGGGCAAGAGAACTTTATGCTGAATCGCAGAAGGCTCTCGCAGAGATGACTAGACTTGGAACGGCAATGGGAGAACTTGGGAGTCCTGCGGGAAAGAAAATAATCGATGAGGGTCAAGCTAAGGCGCAGGGAGAATTGGATCAAATTAGTGGCTCTGATGATCCAGTAGATCAGGAAAGAGCGAAAGCGCTTAAACAAAGAATTGCTGATTATGAAAAAATGAGGAAAGAGCAAACCAGAGGCGCTGCTCTTGAAAGAGTTATAGCTTCGTTGTCGAAAGAAAACGCAGATAATTATCTTAGAATGTTAGATCTTGTACCTAAGGTCGGGTCTGAACATGACTCCATAATAGATACACTTAAATCTGAAAAGTCGTTGGGCCAAGCTCAATTAGATATGGTTAAGTCTTTTATGGGTGGAATAGGCTTAACTTATGAGATGCAAATTCAGCAACTTCAAAAAGTAAGAGCAGTTTCCGATGAAGTAGGTAAAGTTATTGTTAAGAAACAGCAGGAATTTAATAAGCACCAACAGGCGCACGTTCAAGCTGAGAAAGAGTTGGCAAGACTAAAAGCCTCTGACGCGACGGCAGAACAAATAGAGGCACAAACTAAAGCAACAAATGAATTTCGTGGTCTTGCGATGTCTGCTGAAAGGTCGTTGAATGCCGCCAAACAAGAGCGTATTAATTTGGTTAAAGAAGAACTTGAGCTTACTAAGGATTTGAGGTTGGGTTATCTTTCAGCCATTCAGTCCCAGGCGTTAGCCGCTGGTCAGTTCTCTAAGATTATTTTCACAAGAGATCAACATTTGACAGAAATGCTTGATACTATGAGAAGTCAGAAACAAAAAGATAGAGCGGCGGCTGATCCAAAAGATACTGGATCAAGCGCATTTGTAGCAACTCTTGGGGGAAGAGTAACAGGCGAGGAAGCGCAGAGATCTCGTGAACAGGCGAAGACAGGATGGTCAAAATTCGATGCTAAAAAGGGATTTAACAGTAAGGGGTTTGATCATGCAAAAGCATTGCAGGGAAAATATGTTGGTCAACCAGTGCCTCAGACAACTCAGGAGCAATTGTTTCCTGGACAGGCGGCCAAGGGACAGCAAAGAGGACAGGGTGCTGTTACTGGGCCTTATGCCGCTGTGGCAGGAACGCCTCATGGTCAATCGGCAATAATGGCAGAAGAATACGATAATAAGGTTGCTGGAGCGGTTCATAGACCTGTCGGAGATATGGATAGGGAAACTGCCGGAATGGTAGATAATGAAGCCCGTAGAAGACAGAGAGCGATAAATATAGCAGGATCGCCTGCTCCATTAGAGGGAGAGGGCGCAAAATTTGGGGCGCAATATAACGCTGAAAAAGAGCATGCAGGAATAATTAATGCGCCTGCATCTGCTTCGGTTTTACAGGCATCTATAGCGGGCGGTGCTGGCGGAGCTAAAGACGATGTAGAAGGGGCCGTATTCAAAGGAGCCAAAGAAGGAATTATTGCGGGTCTAAAAGAGGCTCAGGGGCAAAAAGGAGATGTTAAAACATCAGCACCTGGGGGTACTGGAGAAGGTGGAGTTGATGCAGTATTGGGCAAGCTTAATTTAGTTAATGAGGTAGGCGGGGATGAAGGCGCAGGAGCAAGTGATGCCACTGGGATGAGAACTGGCGGAATGGTAGGAACGCACACTACTTCAAGAGACGTTATTCCTTACAGCGCACAGAAAGGTGATTTTGTAGTTCGAAGAAGCGAAAGTGCTAAGCCTAACAAGAGCAAGATTATTAAGTCTCTACAAGACAGACAGAAAATTGTAATGATGCCTGGAGAACAGATTATTGAAAGAGATAATTATCGTTCTGACCAGGTAGATTTATTGAAAAAACTCAATAGTCCTAATGTCTCTGACGCAAATATTGCTAATTATGCTGCTGGAGGCATAGATTTTAGCAATATTGACAGCGGGAATACTAGATTTGAGGCACAGGAAAAGCAACGTTTAGAAGTAGAGGCTCGCCTGAAAAAAGAAAAAGTAATAAAAGAAAAAGTAGAAAGAGAAGGGGCTGAGCGCGAAGCAAGAATGCGTTCTTTGTCATTCAGGTTTGCAAAGAAACAAGAAAGTGTATTCGAAAATGCTTCATCAAGAAGCGCTGCCGAGAAGGCGCGTGTTCAGTCAATTAGAGAAAAGCATGGTGTCAGTACTTCCGGAGAGCTAGAACAATATTACCAAAAGCACTATGAGGATCTTATAAGACATGAAAAATTTAGAGTGACACGCGTAGAAGACCAGTTAGCTTCTATGAGGCGCGACGGAGGTGCCGACCCTAAGAAAAAGGTTTTCCTAGAAAAGAAACTTGAGACTTATAGATCTAATTTACGGAGAGTTCAGAAAGCCGATCCTCAGGACGAAGCGGTTACTCAGAGATTTAAGAAATGGATACCTGTTAATAATGCCAGAAAAAGACGCATAGCAATGCAGGAGGAGATTAAGAAAGTAGCTAAAGAGCTACAAGATGATTATCCTGATTACAACATCGGCAAGAGTGACATGCTTGCTGTTTATAGGCAATTTCATCGTTTTGACCCTAGCAATGAAAGCGTTTCGCAGAATTTGCGTTTGCAGTTTGAATCTAGGGTAAAAAGAAGAGATCAGTTTTTTAAGAGGCAGGAAACAGATTTAGAGAATCTTCATAGAGTGTTTGCAGATGATGGCGGAAATGGGCAATTGAGTGATGAAGCTCTTGCAAAAGTGCGCTCCATAAGAAAGGCCGTTGTCGAGGCGGATGGTGGGGTTTCGGTTTCAACCTATCTTTCACGGTTTGAAATAGATAAGCTTAACGCTTTGCGTGGTACGTCTGTGAATGAAAAACTACCCGAAGACATTTTTGATAAGGCAGAAAAGGCTAATGAGAAAAGATCTAAGAAACTTGAAGCAGAGCAGAGGCGCAAGCAATATCAAAAACAGATTGGTAGAATAGGCTATACTAATCTTTCTGGAGCAATTTCTTTGCAGAGGCTTAAGGGAATTTCTGAGGCTCCGCTTCCTGACGATGAGGATTTACAGTCGCTATCTCCAAGAGATCGAATGGCACATTATCAGGAAAGAATTGCTAGAGGAGATTTTAGAAAATTACCTCCGGACATAATTCAGACACTAAGTCCTGCTCAGAGGCGTAAGGCGAAGAGGGCGAAGAAGTCGGGGAATGCTTCTGTTCGGCAGTTTAGGCAGTCGGGTTCTGCCACTTCGCTTCCTAGCGCTTCTGCTTCGGCTGTTACGTTTCCTAGCTCTTCTGCAGCAGGGGCGACGGCTTCTGAAACTACTTTGCGCGTTATGACGACCCAGGAAAGAGATGCTTTTTATAAGGAAAAAATCTCAAGAGGTGATTACAGCGATCTTCCAGATTCTATTATTCCCACTTTACAGCCTGTCCAATTATTAGAAGCAGTGAATTCTGGCTCAATTGACCGCGAAAGGGCTATTGGGGCCGTAGTAAAAACATTGCCAATTAGCGCTGAAGCGTTTAGTAAATTGCCGCCTAAAGAAAAGGCAAAAATGTTCCGAAGTCGTTTGGGTCAAAATGTTCCTCAGGAGCGTGTTGTGCCTAGAAAAATTGAAGCTGGTGAGGCCGTTAATGGCGCTAGGAAAGCGGTATCAGCGCCTTCGACAGTAGAGAAGGAAGGGATTGATACAGGGTCATATTCTTCTATTCACGCAACTGAAAATGTTACTACTTCCGCTGTTGGCACATTATATTCTGGCGGTGTTGCTGGGTATCTGGCCTCAGGAGGCGCTGTAGGTTATGCCGCTGATGGCACAGATGATGATAAGACATTAAAAACCATAAAATCACTTAGTACCAAAATGAGACTCATGAAAAAATATGGTATTAGAGGTAAAAATGATGTCTGGCAATATGAGTCTTGGAAGCAAGAGAGAAGGCGCTTAAGTATGACCTTGGGGCGGCCGAAGAATGATGCTGCTTCAGAAGTGTCACAGCAAGGAACTGGAGATATACAGGCAAAAAGACAGGAAAAAGAAAGAATATACAATCTCCAGGGTCAGTATTATAAGTTAACCGGAAAAACAGATTATAATAGATATTCTCCTGATGAACTACAACAACGT
>Ga0114918_10001352_pt1 | contig 21963 bp, 13 predicted proteins | sample LantaG_FD_87015 | JGI IMG/M metagenome (GOLD analysis project Ga0114918, IMG submission 87015) | Deep subsurface microbial communities from Baltic Sea to uncover new lineages of life (NeLLi) - Landsort_02402 metaG | ecosystem: Environmental > Aquatic > Marine > Oceanic > Sediment | place... | reverse complement strand
CCCTATGGTAAACGCTTTTGTTTTTCGTGCCGTGTTTGTTACAACTTTTTCAAGTTTCTTGCCGTGATCAGGCCACTCGTCCTCGACAGCGGCATATCCGTATGGAACGAGCAGTAAATCCGGCTTCAGCGCCGCCATACGTTTGAGGATTTTACTATCATGCGTATCGGCACAGATTAGCAGGCCGATTTTTCCGAATGTGGTTTCGACGGCATCAATGCTCTCGCCGGGAGTGTAAGACGGGCTCATCAATTCCATAAGCAAATTGATTTTGCGATGCTTTAGCAGAATATTTCCCTTGTTGTCGATCAGGAGCACCGAATCATACAAGTTGCCGCCCTGCTTCTCCGCCAGGCCAATACAGAGATGAAGGTTATTTTTTTCGGCCAGCCTGCAGAGCCGATCAGAATCTTCCCCCGGAATCGGAATCGCTCTTTTATGGGCATCGGGGTTTACCCAGCCGAGCAATGCAGTTTCGGGAAAGCAGGCAATATCAGCCCCGGCATTCTTCGCCTCGCCGATGGCATTCCCAATCCGGACAAAATTGCCGCTACGGTCGCCGTCAAGCGAGAATATCTGACACATTGCGACTTTTATGCTTCTCATTTGTACCGAGCCTGTTTTACAGATACAACTAATACTATTCACTGTCGGACAGGAGACACCCATCAGCGATTTTCTCGTCACGTACAGTCGATTATAGGATTTATTGAGATTGACACAATGATTTTAACTGCAGGATCGTGATATGATTAATGAATAAAGACTATATATAGCATATGAACAAGGCTAACACAGGAACGTTAATTCACTATATTGAGTGTACTGACTCGGCAGCAATGTTTATTGAGAGCCGCTCAGGAAATAGCCAAGGGCCATGAAGGCATTCGTGACCAGTATCATTAAAACATTTGCTTTCAGGGCGGGCAGCAGTTCCTGAACATTATTATAATGCCTGAATGTCACTCTGACGGCTTTGAAAGCAAAAAATATCGAATGAAAGCCAATAAGAGTTAACGGCGGCATTAACTTGAATACTACTCCGCAAATAATGCTGAGATATGTCAGCGCTATCAGCCCGGCGTATAATCGGCCGGCCTTTTTAGGCCCGAGGGCAATCACCAGGTTATACCGGCCGCCTTTTTTGTCCGCTTCTACGTCGGGAAACTCATTTAACAAAAGCAAATTCGCGGTCAGGAATCCCGGTGCCAGAGATGCGACGACAGCTTCGGCGCTGTAGCTGCCCGTTTGAACGAAATACGTCCCCAGAACCGGCAGCATTCCCAAACCGAGGCCGGCCCAGAATTCTCCCGCCAGCCATTTTGTCAAATGAGATGTGTAAAAGTAAATCACCGGGCCGCCGAGTAATATCAAAGGCAAAAGCTGCCAGCCGGAAACAAAAGTCAGGTAAATACCGATCACTAAGGCCACCATCAAACAGCCCACGCCATACATATATACGCCCTTTGGCTTTAGAAGTCCCTTAGGCAAAACTCCGCTGCCGCCGGAAAAAGGCGTTCGCGTGGTTTCCAAATCTATGCCGCTTTTGTAATCGAAATAATCGTTAAGCACATTGACGCTCGCATGAGCCAGCAGCAGACCGATCATAGTCAGGACGAATTTAAGCAAGTCAAAACAGCCATGGTGCCGGGCGATCGCCGTACCAAGCAGCACCAGAGTTACCGAGAGCAGAAGAAACTGCGGCCGTGTCTCTAATAACCAGATTTTTAACTTCATTTACAACTCCTACAGACTTCTAATTTCAAGGCATTATCCATATTGTCTGAGTTCTGTCACGATTTTTTATCTTTCCATCGATTGCAGCAGTCATGGGAACCTATTTTCTCCTCAAGCTTACTTGCCTGTTCCCATAGACGGTTAAGAAGGTTATAATGCAGAATCAGACTAAAAGAGTTCTTAATATTACAGGAGCCGTCGCCGGTAGAAATCCATACAGGTATATTTTCTTATTGAGGATTAAATAATGTACTATTTTAGCAGCCCTTCAAAAGCTTCGTCGAGCAAGTCAACATGTCACCATATCCTGCACGTCAGGGCAATAAACGTTTTCATCCTCGCAATAACCGCCCTGCTTTATATAAGCCCGGCTAAAGCCGCAGCATCTTCGAACAGCGATTCGCTAAAACCGCTCAATCGATTTCCCCGTATGGTACAGGAATATTTCGTTCGGTCCGTACGTCGCATCGAGGATAAAGCGAACAAGCGGCGGGCCGACCTTAAAACAAAGGCCGACGCCGAAGCGTATGTCCTTGACGTTCGCGAAAAAATCCAGCAGAGTTTCGGGCCATGGCCCGAAAAGACACCGCTCAAGCCGCGTATTACCGGCGTCGTCGAACGGGACGCGTACAAGATAGAGAACATTATTTTCGAGAGCAGGCCCGGTTTCCTTGTCACCGCCAACCTTTATATCCCAAAAGGTCGGCCGTTCCCGCTGCCCGGCGTGGTCGGCACATGCGGCCATTCGGCAACCGGAAAAATGATTAATCTTTACCAATCCTTCGCCCAGGGACTCGCCCGGCAGGGCTACGTCGTCCTGATCTACGACCCCATCAGCCAGGGCGAACGCCTCCAGTACCCGGATGAGAATCTGAAATCGAAAATCGGTGCCGGCGTAGGCGAGCATTTATACGCCGGTAACCAGCAGTTCCTGGTTGGCGAGTTCATCGGTTCCTGGCGGGCATGGGACGGCATACGCGCCCTGGACTACCTGCTGAGCCGTGACGAGGTCGACCCGAAGCACATCGGCGTCACCGGCAACTCTGGCGGCGGCACAATGACGACGTGGCTGGCGGGCGTCGAGAGCCGCTGGACGATGGCGGCCCCGAGCTGTTTCGTTATCACTTTCCGTCGGAACATAGAGAACGAGCTGCCAGCCGACACGGAGCAGTGCCCGCCTAACGCATTAGCTCTCGGGTTGGACCACAGCGATTTTCTCGCCGCCATGGCGCCCAAGCCGGTTATCATTCTCTCAAAAGAGGGTGATTACTTCGACGCCCGCGGAGCCGAGGAGTCATATCAGCGGCTTGCTCACTTATATGGACTTTTTGACGCCGAAGAGAACGTCGGACTTTTCATCGGCCCGGGCTACCACGGCTACTCCCAGGAAAACCGCGAGGCCATGTACCAGTGGTTCAATCGTGCTACTGGCGTCTCAGATGCGACGAGCGAGCCGGAACTGGTGATCGAAAAAGACGAAACGTTATACTGCACGCCGCGTGGGCAGGTCTGCGAGCTAAATTCGCGTCCCATCTATTCATTTACAAAAGAGCTGTCTGAGCAACTGGCGAAAGAGCGGCGTAAAAATATTCCCGCTCCCATGCTAAAGCGGCGTATCGCTCAGGTGCTGGGATTCAGGGGATTTGCTGCGCTGCAGTCCAAAGAGCCGCCCGAATACCGCATCCTCCGCAACTGGCGTTCTCGCGGATTCCCGAAGCCGAACTGGACGACCTACCTTGTCGAGACCGAGCCGGGGATTCATGCCGTGGTTTACCGTCTTTCCGATGAGCGGCTGTACTCCCGGCCGCCCAAAGGGCAAAAGCGGGCCATCCTGTATATTTCGCACCAGTCGAGCGACGCCGAACTGCGGTCCGAACCGCTTATCAAAGAGCTGATTGCCGCCGAGCCTGATGCCGCCTTCTACACGTGCGACGTGCGGGGCATCGGGGAATCCCAGCCGGACACGTGCAATGAGAATTCGTATCTCGGCAACTACGGTAGCGATTACTTCTACGCGATCCATTCGATAATGCTCGGCAAACCTTATCCGGGCCAAAGAACCCGCGATATTCTCCGCGTGCTCGGCTGGCTAAAGAGCAACGGCCACGAGGAAATCCACTTAGCCGCCAAAGGCTGGGGCACTATCCCAGCTACCTTTGCAGCCGTCCTATCGGACCAGGTAGAGCAGGTTACGCTGAAAAACGCCTTGACCAGCTATTCCGACATTGCCGAATCCGAGACTTATGACTGGCCGCTCTCAGCACTCGTGCCGAACATCCTGAAGTCTTTCGACCTGCCCGACTGCTATAAAGTTCTCCAGAAAAAGAACCTGAAGCAGATTGAGCCATTGGGCCCCGACAGTCCTAAGGCCACAAAGTGAAATCTTTTGGCGCATGTCCGAATTATATTCTTAGCATTTGTCATTCTGAGACGAAGCCGAAGAATCTCACCTGCTAAATAGAGATTCTTCACTACGCTACGCTCCGTTCAGAATGACATTGTGAGCCTGTCACACAAGCCGCCAGGCGTTTTAACCATTATAGCGTCGGCAACTCGTAGCCTTTGCGGTATTGCTTTGTCATGTACGTGTTCGCTTCGACATCTTCGATAAAGCGTTCTTCCGTTGCGTCGAATTTCAATCGCCGACCGACTCGCATTGCGATATTTGCCATGTGGCAGAGCGTTGCCGAGCGGTGGCCGACTTCGACGTCGGCGTTCAGGTCGCTTGTTTTGCGGCTGCGGACGGCTTTGATAAAGTTTTCCGCGTGCGCGTAGCTGCCTCGCGGGCCGCCCGGGCCTTCTTTGCCGTTCTTGAATGTCACCTGCCAGCCTTTTCTGCCGATTGACATTGTTCCTTCGTCACCGTAGAAGATATCGCCGTTATCGTGGCCTTCGAGCGGATAAGGCGTCCATAATCGCATCTCATACATCAGGTACACATCGTCATATTCGAACGTCGCGACCTGCGTATCGGGCGTCTGGTGGTCGTCGTCGTAGAACAATTGCGTTCCGCTGCACGAGACGGCCTTTGGCATTTCGACGCCGAGGCCCCAGCGGGCTATGTCGATCTGGTGGATGCCGTCGTTGCCGGTATCGCCCGTGCCGTAGTCCCAGAACCAGTGCCAGTTGTAGTGGAAGCGGTTTTTATTGAAAGGCCGTTTCGGTGCCGGGCCGAGCCAGAGGTCGTAATTGACGCCGGGAGGCGTTTCGCTGTCGGGCTCGCGGCCGATGGGCCCTCGCAGTTGGCAGTCGATCGCCTTGGCCATGCGGATTTTGCCGAGCTTGCCCGATTTGAGGTATTCGATTCCTTCTCTTATGCCGTCGGAAGAGCGTGATTGCGTGCCGTGCTGCACCATTCGGCCGTGCTTGCGAGCGAGGTTCACCAGCAGGCGCCCCTCGGCGATGGTGTGGCTGAGCGGTTTTTCCACATAGACATCCTTGCCTGCAATGACTGTGGCCGCGGCGATCGGCACGTGCCAATGGTCGGGCGTAGCGATGGCGATGATATCGATGGATTTGTCTTCGAGCATCCGGCGATAATCGCCAAAGCCGGCGACCGTTTCTTTGCGGTCCTTGAATTGCTTTACCCGCTTATCCAGGACCTCACCATCGATGTCGCAAAGCGCGACGAGACGCACTCCTTCGAGGTCGTGGAATTCACTAATGAGCCCTCCGCCGCGACCGCGAATACCCGCTACGCCAACGCGAATATCACCGTTGGCACCTCGTGCCTTTGAGAACGGCATTGCCAGTGCGGCACCGACCGCCGCGGTACTTTTCACAAAATCTCTGCGTGTAAGGTTATTCATTGTCAATCTCCCTTTACTCTGCGAATTTTTTGAATCTTTCTTCGATCTGCTCGTTCGTTCGGAATCCTTCGTAGACTATCACGAGAAACCGGAAATGTGCCGTCTCGTTCTGTTCGAGCGTGAGTCTTAGCGGCATTACTTTGTTCTCACGGAATCTGGCCGGCTGCTGCCTTTGGAAGTCGGCCTGGCCGAGCGGATTGGCCGAGAACAGGCCGTAGTTTCTCGCGTGCCAATAGGTGGGATAGTTTATGCTGGCCGGGTGGTTCAGAATGGCCACACCCACGACCTTACCCTGCCTGACTGCCTGCAGCGCGACCCAGCGAGCCCGCTTGCCCCAGACGTTCTTAGCTGTCTCATCGCCGTTGGAGCTGAAATATCTGCCGGTGCCGGAGAGCGACTCAGCCGGCAGAGGCCTGCCCTGCTGGGGCGAGATTTCAGGATCGCTCTCTCTCAGATAGTCGCTGAGGCGAATCGCAAACATACCCTCCTCGATATCTTCGAACACGACTTGTGGACACTTAGCCGTCAGATCCATGCTCAGGTCGATGGCGTATTCATTCTCATGTTCGCCGGCGAGGAACACCATAGTGCGTCGTTCCTCCAGCAGTACCTGCCGCTTATCATCTATCCAATGCGAGACGGTTGAAAGTTTTCCGGTGCCTGTGCCGCCTGCCATTTCTGTTATTTCCGCGTGCCTGATCTGGGGTGATATCGATGTATTCTTCCAGAAATTGACGCTGTTGACCTGATCGACGGCAAAGAAAATGCCGACATGATGTTCGTGATCCATACTGCCACCCTCAATTTTAGTGAGCGGAAAACGCCGGCTGACTTCTATTCCGGAAGGCGTTCGCACCGGGATCAACAGCGGTTTGGTCAGATCGCTGCCGTAAAGGTAGCTTGTAAAAGGCTCCCCGGCAATCACCACGTCGATTCTCTTTTCGCCTTTGACAAACTCGACCTTTGACGGCCCGGCCATTAAATCGGCGGCAAATATGCTAATTAATACAACAAAAACAGCGTTTTTCATAATATTCCTTTCCTGCTGATAGCCACGCAGATAATACCACGAATCCACAGACAAATCATCTAATATTTTGATCGAACAGGCCGAACAGAATCCGCAAACCGGCAGTATTCTAAAAAATCCGGAAATTTTTGTTGCAATCAGTCCCGGGCAAGGTTATATTATGGCGATTATCTTGAAATGATCGTTATATGTGAGCGCTGAAATAGCAGAATCAGCGCTTACTGATTTTGGCATCAAGGCTTATCGTTAGCGTCATTTCTTTTATTCTGCAGGATTTTTTTGGAAATATTATATGTACCGGCTTTTTCTCTATGGGAAAATATGCCCAAGTGCAAACACATAGTAAGGAGAACAGAATGAACATTTATGTAGGAAATCTGTCCCACGATGTAACGGATGACGACTTGCGCCAGGAGTTTGAGGCATTTGGGCAGGTTGAATCAGCCGCTGTGATCAAGGACAAATTCAGCGGCGAATCCAGAGGATTCGGATTTGTGGAAATGCCCTCCAAGGAAGAGGCTACGGCGGCAATTACCGGCCTTCAGGAACGGGATTTGAAGGGCAGAAAGATTAGTGTAAACGAAGCCAAACCCAGGCCGGCCGGCGGCCGTGGTGGTGGCGGCGGCGGACGAGGCGACGCGAGACGCGGTGGACGCGGCGGCGGCGGTGGCGGCGGCGGATACGGCGGCGGTGGCGGTGGACGCGGCGGCGGCCGAGGTGGCAGCGGCGGTGGCGGTGGCGGCGGTGGTGGCGACAGACGGCGATACTAATAACTCGCCCGGCCATTTACTGTTGCTCAGGCACTTTGTGACGAGACAAGGTTTTCGTATTAATCGCTGGTAAGGCGGTGTATCGGTTATTGCTGTGAGCTTTTCGTGAAACGCAGGTGACTGCCCGGCATCGGTTTATTGTGCGCTGAAACGGTAAGGTACGCCAGCAGGACAATGAGGGCGGGAATCAGCAGCCAGCTTATCCAATGTCGTATGCCGGATTTCCAGAATTTATCGGAGGTGGCAATTTGCGCTTCGGATTGGGGTTTGTTCCCTGATAATCCCAGGACGATCAGGGAACAAATCCCGCCGGTTATCCAGAACGTCACATGTACGAAGAATACCCCCTTGCCGGCCATAGCCGGGAAGGCTTGTGTGAAAGCTCCGACAACAGCAATCCAGAGAATAACAAGAAACAATAACTGGCCTCGTCCGAAATCGCCGGAAGGCGCTAAAGGCAATACCTGACGGTGACGCCGGACGATCGCCACTAATATCATTGCCGAAAGTATAAGCCCAACCAGCAAAAACCACCATTCGGCCCGGATGCCGAAGAGACTTTCCGGGATGTGTTTGCCCTTTGCCCAGTTAAGAACGTTTTTATGTAGATTAGTCCACATCACGACCAGAAGCAGAAAAAGCAGTCCAATAGTATTGAGGTTCCCGTCGCCACGATCTTCCGCCGGTGAAACAAGCTTCGGCTTTAGCCGTCGAAGGAAAGCCAGGCCAACTCCTATACCCATAATCAATCCGAAAAGCTGTTCCATCCATTTCCAGTAGTCCAGGCCCTGAAGCGCTTCGAAACGACCGATCGGCCCCCACTGGGCGCGACCAAGCATATTAACAAAACCTCCCACAGCAAAACCTGTCCCGCCGGCCAGCAAGCCGCTGAGAGTTACACTTAACGCAGCCCGATTCTGTTTACGAATCAGATAAAACACAATAGCGACAAACAGGCCTACACAGCCCGACCAATTGTCACTGCGAGGCGGGGTCATGTGCAGTCCAAGCAGGCCTGTAAGTATTAAGTATCCGACCCACCAGCCGCCTGCCAGCAGCATGATAAAAAAGCAGGCAGGCCGACTGCGGGGAACGATAACTGCATACACGCCGGCTGCAAGCAAAGCTGACAACGCCGCAACCCAGTCGGTGTCATTTAAATACCAGGCCTCAGAAAGCTGCTCGGTAAAGCCGTTAAAGTCCATAACAAACCATACGAGCCACAACGCCGCCAGGGGTCCCGCGAAACTCTCCAGATATGAACGTGATTGGGTTACGCTAAGCGAAAGTATCGCTGAGCCAATCCCTGCCCACAAACCTCCGATCAGGAACAGGCAGCCGTAACCATAAGCAACGTCCGGCAGCGAAGAGCTTGCCGTGTACCCGATTACCCGTCCGTAGCTCATCTGCCCACCGAAAGCCCACCCGATAGCGCCGCACACCGCCATAATGGTCGAGCGATGCCACCAGTCCCGCCTCCCGGAAGCCAGGCATATTGAAAGACCCAACAGCGCGCCCGGAACCATCGCGCCGGCCTCATGGCCGTAGTCGCCGCGAAAGCCCCATCCGACCGACATGGCCAGACCTGACAATACAATGCCGATTAACGCCCAATCAGATTTACCTGTTTTCGTATCCATTTTTAGCAAAACTCAGTAAAGCTAAGAATCTTTGCCGCATATAGCCGGCCAAGCTTCGGATGTTTCACAGAGATTTAAACTCCAACTACCTCAGCGCCGCTTTTTTGTCTGAATCGGCTTTTCACCGTACGGTTTAGGGACGAACATATCGTCTTTTGTCAATCCGCATTGCTTAGCCACATCGAGCGAGTATTCCAGGTGCCCCAGCTCCTTGCCGCTGTTGTTAGTCCCGAAGGCAAACTTCGCCCCCGCCTGTTTTGCCAGCTTGATGAATTTAACGCTGGGAATGCGGTACCTGGCATTGATTTCTATCGCAACTCCGTTTTTGACGGCAGCCTGAGCGACCTTCTGCATCCGCTGCTGTGTCCATAGCTCATCGTACCGCTCGGCGAGCACGGCCGGCAGGAACGTCGGATTTACGAAGATGTCGATCGGCTCGTCCTCCAGTATCTTTACGATCTTGCCGACGTACATCTCCATGAATTCCTGCTCGTCGTCGATGAACACTTCATCTGCCATCCACAGCCGGGTTCGCCGGCCCTGCTTGTCGTGGAAGGTCAGCGAGTCGGAAAAGACATAATCGAACTTTGCGATCAACTCGGGCGAGAACATATTGACCCACTCGCGTCCCTCGGCCTGCATCGCCTTGAAGACGGGTCGGCCTTCCAGCCGGTCGAACGACTGCTTCAACTGCTCGTCGTTTGTCACGGGAAATCCCAGGCCGCAATTCTCCGCAATCCCATAAGTTATGCCGGCGGCTCTTGAATTCTCAAGTGCCTCTTCGAGGGTCAATCCTCCTTTCAAATGAATGTGGTAATCGATCAGCGGCAGGTCCGTCGCATTAAATTCCGAAATCCGCTTCTCATACGCAATTTGCTCCGCTGAACGTAAATCCTCGCCCCACCCACCGGCCGGCAGCGGCTTGACGCGGATATTCCTGAAAGCCACTACGCTGCCCTCGCCGAAACCCTGCAGTGCGAATGTGCCGTGTGACAACTTCTTGCCCGCGCTGAGTCCGGCCCGTACGGGATCATCAGGCTCGATGTAATCGACCAGAAGCCTGCCGTCGATACTGACTCGAATCCGACGGCCTTCGACGATGATATGAACCGTGAACCACGCATCGTCTTTAACGCACGAGACGAACACATCCCGGACCCCGTAAAGGCTGCCCGTCTTTCGCAGTTCCCGGTAACCTTCGGCTCCGAAATGCGTATTGTTGATCTGGACTTCGTAGCCCTTTGCCGGGAAATCCGCCTGCTGGTATTCGGTGTGAAAATAAATCCCCGAGTTAGACTTCGGCATAGTTTTGACTTCCGCCTTCAGCTCGAAGTTGGTGAAATCCTGGCCCTCGACGGAACCGTCGTAGAACAGGTGGCTCCGCGGCCCATCGGCCACGATCATACCGTCACGAACACTGAATGAATCGCTATTGTCGCCGGCCTTCCATCCGTTCAGCGTCCTTCCGTCGAACAATGAGACCCATCCGGTGCCTTCCGTCCTCGCCGCCATAGCCGGGCTTGATTGAGTTATTGTCAGCAGCACAAATAAACTTAACAATTCAAATGTTGATTTCTTCATATTCCGATTCCTAAATATATAAACGACTGTGCGTCACACCACATCATGAATTTATATCCTGTTAACTTACCCCCCTTTGAAGTGTACTTTATCGCCGGCAAAGCAGCTTGTCAAATCGTTTACAAATATATAAGCATCTAAAAATTTCAGTTGACAACCAGACGATCAATATTGTATAAATAGCAATAGAAGATTTTGGGTATTTTCGGTACTGGAACTGTAATCCCATAGGCTTTTTACATCTTTGCATTTATGTCAAATACCCATAGTCTACTTTTGAAGGAGGCTTACCTCAAGTCATAAGAAATTGAACTTGGCAGACATAGACGAATCGCAGCGAAATTGAACCTTGTTGTCGGCCGCTTTGGTGTGTGGCCAAAGCATAATTTATCCAAACTTTTTTTTGTAAGGAGGATTATTATGTCTAAAGAATTGATTTACCTGCTTTCGTTTATCCTTGTGCTAAGTATTGCAGGCAGTGCATCAGCTGATCTCGTAGCTCACTTGAGTTTCGATGAGAACTCTGGCAACGTCGCCCATGGTTGATCCCTTTTCATGAACTCTTCAGAGAGCTTTCCTGGTGTATTGCGCGATCCTGCGCTGGTCCTATCAGCGCTTGATAAGCACATCCACGGCCATTTTCGTAATGGATGGAAGATCTGATCCTATACTCTTCATTTGAGCTTTGAAAATAAAAGGACTCTTCTTATTGGATTTGTAGATATAATGTCTTCTGTCGATAAGATAGCGGTCGGCCTGGGCAACAAAGGCAATATGACAGTTCCGGGCGGCTCCGGCAAGATGTATATCGATGATATTCGACTTCGTAGATAGACTCTTTTAGAAAAAATAAACATCAAATATTGTTAAAAGAGCTGGAAACATTTACGAGTTGCCTGCTCTTTTTTTTAAATAAGTTTTTGATTTTTTGACATATTTACTCAATTCCGTCGGCGTTTTCTATAACAAGATGCGATGATCCGGACAGAAAATTGTTGATAATGAGATGAAATTAAGTTATTATCAGACCTTAAGCTTTCGGGAGTGTTTCAGTGAAGCATATATGGGAAGTTCCGGGTAATAGTTTTTCGGATGAGGAAAGATTATTTATGATCCGGGGACAAAGAGGATTTACACTGATAGAGTTGCTCGTAGTGATCGCGATCATAGCGATGCTGTTATCTATCATGATGTCAGCTCTTCAGAGAGTGAAGAAACAGGCACGGCTCGTCGCATGCCAGGCCAGATTGAAACAGTGGGCGGTGATCTTCAAGATGTACGCCGACGATAATGATGGCAAGATGATGAGAAGCCAGGGATACAATATCGAAGGTTTCATGTGGATCGAAGCGCTGCGTCCCCTCTACAAAAATCCGGACCTGCGGCTTTGTCCCATGGCATCAAAGGTTGAGCAGGAGGGGCAGCCTCGTCGGTTCAAGGCCTGGACCTGGTTCGAAACGGATCACGGCAGCTACGGGATTAATGACTGGGTGTATGATCCGGCGCCGGGAACAGAATCAATAGGCGGCCGCCCCGCTAAAGACTTTTGGAGGTACGCCAGCGTCCCAGGGGGTAACAACATACCCCTCTTCATGGATGCTTCGCACCCTCATGGGGGTCCGGCCCATACGGATGCGCCGCCGACCTACGAGGACATGGCGCCGGCATGGGGTGCAGGAAATCGAATGGCGCATTATTGCATCGGTCGACACGACGGATTCGTTAATAGTGCCTTTCTGGATTGGTCTGTCAGAAGAGTCGGCCTAAAGGGCTTATGGAAACTCAATTGGCATCGAACATTCGATACATACGGAATATGGACGAAGGAGGGAGGATGTTTAACGGAGGATTGGCCCCAGTGGATGAGAAACTTATCAGATTCGTATTAGAAATTACATCGCTGTAAACCGGCATATATAGAAATATGATAATGGAGGAGCTGTCAGAGATGGGTTTTCTATACATGGGATTGCAAGGGGTTGTGGACTAGTCCGGCACATGGGCTCGGAAAGAGGCTCAATTAAACAGGGCGAGCCCTCTTACTCTCAGAGACAATGTCCGTGTTTTGGTGCGTGACCAAAGCACTTTAACTCTATTACTAATTGATTTGGAAGGAGTAGTACCATGATTAAGAAATTGCTTTATCTAATTTCTTTTGCTTTGGTGGTAAGTTTAGCCAATAGCGTTTCAGCGGCGATGATCACGTGGGGCGACGCGTTCGATGTGGTGGGGCCTGAGGATGTTATTGCGACCGGGATGTTGCACGAGGCCGTCAACGGGTCCTCCGTGGTGGGGGAGGTCGTGGTTAACGGTGTGACCTTCACGAACTCGGACGACCTTCTCGGCAATAGCGTTGGGGCTATTTTTCTCGCCGGGAACACGACAGGTGACGACGATTATGATGAAATTCTCAGCACTCTCGATTACGGTGGGGGAACAAGCACCACAATCTCTGTGGGGAGCGGAACACTCACCTCCGGAGCCGCCTATTTGGTCCAGTTATGGTTTACGGATCTGCGCGCCGCCCAAATGAATCGCGTGATGACCTTCGGCGATGGTTTGGGTAATACCGTTGACGTCCACGCCAGTGGCGCCGGCTTAGGGCAGTACGCCGTGGGAACCTTCACCGCCGACGCTGGCAGCCAGACGCTGAGCCTGATTACCAACGCCTTCGGCAACGCACATATCACGGCTTACCAGGTCCGCACCACTGAACCATTGCCGTATGCGTCTGGCCCTGATCCACCCGACGGGGCCCTGCACGAGGATACCTGGGTGTCCCTTTCCTGGACAACCGGAGCCTATGCAGTTTCGCACGATGTGTACCTCGGCGAGAACTTCGACGACGTTAATGAAGGCACGCGGGACTCAGACGTATTCCGGGGCAACATTACTGATACATTTATTATCGCCGGCTTCGCCGGAAATCCTTATCCAGACAGTCTTGTTCCGGGAACAACATACTACTGGCGAGTCGATGAGGTTAACGATACGGAACCCGATAGCCCATGGAAAGGGGAAATCTGGCACTTCTCGATTCCACCCAAGACTGCATATTCCCCCGAGCCGGCTGATGGTGATGAATTTATCGATCTTAATGTAACGCTTAGCTGGACACCAGGTTACGGAGCAAAATTGCATTATGTAATATTCGGTGAAAGTTTCGATGAGGTGAACGACGCTACCCAAGGTACTCCTAACGGCACTACGAATTACAATCCCGGCCCACTGAAATTAGCTAAGACCTACTACTGGCGCGTCGATGAGTACGACGGCGCCGAGACGCATAAAGGTGGCGTCTGGAGCTTCACTACCGAGGGCGCCGTTAGCGGCCCGAATCCGGCTGATGGTTCAGTGGACGTAAAGCCGACAGCGATTCTTAGCTGGGATGCGGGGGCCGTCACCGATTCGCACGAGGTGTATTTCGGCACTGACGCAGATGCCGTGGCCAATGCCACGACAACCTCACCCGAGTACAAGGGGCCAAAGGCCCTTGGCGATGAGAGCTATGACCCCGGTATGCTCACATTGAATACTATGTACTACTGGCGGATCGATGAAGTCAACGGTACCAATCCCGACAGTCCCTGGGCCGGTAACGTCTGGAGCTTCACGACCGGTGATTTCTTTGTCATAGACGATTTCGAGATCTACGATGCCAACGACAACCAGATATGGTACTCGTGGCACGATGGGCTTGGTTATGGCGCAACGGGGACTCCGGATTACTTCGCCGGTAACGGCACTGGTGCTGCAGTAGGCGATGAAACCACTGCCTCTTATACCGAGGAAACTATCGTCCAGGACGGCGGCAAGTCTATGCCGGTTGCATACAACAATAACAAGCAGAGCTTCTCGAATTATTCGGAAGTAGAGTTGACATTAGATGCCGTACGTGACTGGACTGCAGAAGGCGTTACGGAATTGTCACTGTGGTTCAGAGGCTATGCGGGATCAGTCGGCAGCTTTGTCGAGGGTCCGGTCGGTACCTACACGATGACCGGCTCCGGCGCAGATATCTGGAATCAGGCCGACGAATTCCACTTTGCTTACAAGATGCTCACCGGCGCTGGCACGATTATCGCAAGGATCGAAAGTGTCGAACAGACGAACGATTGGGCCAAAGCCGGCGTGATGATCCGTGAGACGCTGGAAGCCGGTTCGAAGTTCGCTGGAGTTTACATCACGCCCACGAGCGCCGATGGCACTGCTACAAACGGATGTAGATTCCAGGCCCGGATGGATACAGACGCTGGCGCCGATAGCGACAGTAGTGTAGCTACAGACGAGCAAACGGCAATTGTTGCGCCTTACTGGGTGAAGTTAGAACGTGACATTGCGGGCAACTTCAGCGGTTTCTACTCCAGCAATGGCTCTACCTGGATACCGATGGCCTGGAATGCAGTAAACATCCCGATGGCCTCGAATGTTTATGTGGGTCTGGCTTTGACCAGCCATGATACCGCTCTGACATGCGAAGCCGTATTCTCCAATGTCACTACAACCGGCAATGTAACCGGGCAGTGGGCGAACCAGGACATCGGTATATCCAGCAACGATGCTGAGCCACTGTATGTAGCCGTATCCAACGCTGCCGGACAACCTGCTGTTGTGTTCCATGACGATCCGGCCGCTGCACAGATTGATACCTGGACCGAATGGGTTATACCGCTTCAGGCGTTTGCCGATCAGGGCATAGACCTGACAAACGTTGACAGGATCGCGATTGGCCAGGGAACTAAGGGCAACATGACAGCGCCCGGCGGTTCAGGCAAAATGTACATTGATGACATCCGTTTATATTAACCAAGCACTGTTCCTTAGGAGTAATTGCGACTTTTATTAGAATAACATTAGATTTGTTTCAATCAGGGGCCTTTGCCGATAAATTCGGTATAGGCCCCTTTTGTTTGATTACTCAATATTGCATTCCTCTTAAACAATTTCGGGACACCTAAGTCATTCGTGAGGTCTGGGATTTCTCTTGAATGCTCGCTTGTGATTATTACAATGCTCTCCATGGCTTATTCGAATGACATACTTACTCACGTTCCGAGGACGAATTGAACAATCAACTTATATAGGTAGGATAATATGAAAATAAGAATTTTCTGCGCGGCAATCTGCGGCTTCTTAATTACTGTTCCGACTGTTTATTCAAGTAACGTTCGGCATTTCTACGAGGACCGTCCTTTTATTCAGGATTTCTCGGAGAAAATCCCGCTTTCCCAAGAGCTGGGCGGCACAAGATTGTCTGCCGTGCGCTCCGATAGAAACAGCCGGATCCTGGTCTTATCGAATAAAGGGCTCTTGCAGGTTTATAACGGGCAGCTCGTGCCGGAGCGCAGTTACCGGCCGCTGGTCGATATGCAGATAAAAAGTCTGGAGACATATCGCGGCCGATTTATCTACCTGACCGATAAGGCCGTTCTGAGCAATGCCTGGGCGGGCCGGCTGCTCGTGCCCCACAAAATGCCCGATGCCGGATTGTTTGTGCCGGGAAGCAACTTCGATTTTCTACTGGCGGAAAAAAACTCTCTCGCATATTTCAATCAGGGCAAATGCGTTAATGAGTGGGACACATCTCGGATCGGGGCGAAACAAATTTTGTTCGACCAGGCACGCAGCCGCTTTCTACTGTTGTTCGACGACCGGCTCGAATGTTTCAGTCCCGGGACGAAAGCCGCTACAGTTTTCGAGAGCGGTAACTTGAATTGCATGGAATTGATAAATAACGATACAGTCCTCGTTATCGGCACACAGGATGGTTACCTCGAACTGGATGCGGACTCATTGAAGCCCCCGTCGGGCCTGCAAAAGAAATTGCCCTGCACAGATATACGCTGCATCAGACAAATCGGCGAATCGGTCTGGTTCGGAACGCCCCGTGGAGCTTTTGTCTTAGACGGTGCCGGCCGGACGAATTATTACGCCTCTAAACGCTGGCTCACGGACGACAGCGTCATCGATATTTCAAAAGGCCCGGACAGTTCCGTACTGGTCCTCAGCGAGAGCGGGCTCAGCATAATTCACTTCGAGCCGATGACCCTTGAGCAAAAAGCGGATCACTTCGACAAACTTACGCGAAAACGCCATATGCGACATGGTTTGAACTGCGCGCTTTCCATGAGCAAAGCAGGTGACTTTTCATCGGGAACACTTGTCGACAGCGACAACGACGGCTTATGGACCAGCATGTACCTGGCCGGCGAGCTTTTCCGTTACGCCGTCACCAAATCGGACGATGTCCTGAAAAATTGCTACGAATCATTCGATGCAATGGAACGCCTGTCGCAAATCAATCACATGGAAGGTTATCCTTCCCGGTCGTTCGAACGTGCGGGTTACCATTTGTCGGACAAGTCGCGCTGGCAGCCCGCCGAGGACCCGAACTGGACATGGAAAGCGACAACCAGCAGCGATGAAATCGTCGGGCACATCTTAGTCTACAGCATCTTTGCCGAAGTCGTTCCGGACAAAGAATGGCGCGACCGGGCGATTACCCTGATAGACAATATCATGGCCCACATCGTCCGAAATGACTTATACCTTATCGATTTCGACGGCAAGCCGACGCTCTGGGGCAAGTGGAATCCGGATTACGTAAACAAGTTTCCCATGCAGGTGGGCGACCGCAGGCTCAACTCCGTCGAAATCATCGGATTCCTTCAGACGGCATATCACTTCACTGGCAAAGAAATCTACAAAGACAAAGCCTTCGAGCTGTTTGAAAAGCACGGCTACATGGATAACATCATGATCCCCATCTCCAGAATAGGCAGGATTCCCGGCATCGATCTGACTACCGAATGGAATCATTCCGACGATGAGCTGGCTTTTATGTCTTACTGGAATTTATACAAATATGCCTTTAATGACGAGCTGCGTGAAAAATACTTCCAGACAATTAAGGGACACTGGGAAATCGAACGGCCTGAAAAGAATCCGCTGTGGAACCTTATATATGCAATGACCGGAGCGGCGGATTTTGATTTGGACCAAACCGTTTGGAGCCTTAAAGAATTTCCTTTGGATATGATAAGCTGGTCCGTTCAAAATAGTCATCGCAAAGACATTGAGCTGCTGGAGCCCAATTTTCGTGACCAGACTACCCGTGAGGTCCTGCCGCCCGATGAGCGGCCCATGAGCAAGTACAACGGCAACGGCTTTCGACTGGACGGCGGCAGCAACGGAAATCGTGAGTACAGTGGCGATATATACCTTCTGCCATATTGGCTGGGCAGATATCTGAATAAAATCAATTAAGGAGATATGATTCGTGTTAGGCGGTCTCGATTATGTAGTGGTTATCGCGTACCTGATCGGCATCATGCTGCTCGGGTTCTATTTCAAACGTTACGTCCATTCATCCGATGATTATTTTCTCGCCGGCAAATCCCTGCCGTTCTGGGCTATCGGCATGTCGATTGTCGTTTCGGACATCGGGGCACAGGATTTCGTCGGAGTCTCGGGCCAGGCGTATCGATACGGGATTGCCGTGGGCAACTTCGACTGGATTGGATCTGTGCCGGCGATGCTGCTTGGGGCGTTTATTTTCATCCCGTATTTCTGGAAAGCGGGCATCTATACTATCCCGGAATATCTGGGCAAGCGCTACAATGACTACGTACGGGTCATAGCCTCGGCAACCTGGATTATTTTCTTCGCCTTCAATCTCGGCATCGTCTTCTGGGCCAGTGCAAAATTACTGAACACGCTTATGGGCTGGCCTTATTGGCAGTCGATCATCATCACGGCCAGCGTGGTCGGGATTTATACGTTCTTCGGAGGGCTGACCGCCGTAGTGCTGACCGACGTGATACAATTGGTCATCATGTTTGCAGGCGGAGCCCTCATTGTGATTCTGGGACTTTACCGCGTCGGGGGCTGGGACGGCCTGGTCGATAAAATCACCGCCCAGGGACATTCATTCAACGATTATTTTCGATTAATCCAGCCGGCGGACACTAAAACTCCTTTCCCCTGGACGGGGATTCTCTTCGGTCTGACATTCGTAATGGCCAATGCTTACATGATAGGCAACCAGGCAATTGTCCAGCGGTGCCTGGCAGCCAAAAGCGAATGGGACGCCAAGGCCAGCATGATATGGGGGGCATTCCTGAAAATGTTTATCCCGGTACTGGTATTATTCCCGGGCCTGATTGCGATTGCTTTGCATCCCGGCATGGAAGACGGTGACAACGCTTTTCCTTTACTGGTCAAAGAATTGCTGCCGGCCGGATGGGGATTGGTGGGATTGATGTTTGCCGCCCTTCTGGCAGGTTTAATGTCCAGCATCGATTCAATGCTGAATTCGACCGCGACGTTGTGGACAAAAGATATTTACGAAAAATATATAAGAAAGGATGCCCCCGACCGGCACTACTTGATGGTTGGACGAATGGCAACGATTGTACTATTAATTTTCGGCGTGATTACATCACCGGTAAGTCAATACTTCGCCGGGATATATATCGCTATACAAACGTTCCTGTCATTCTTCCAGGGGCCCGTCTTTTCGGTTCTCATGCTGGGTATTTTCTGGCGCGGCACTACACAATGGGGCGGACTGTTCGGCCTGCTGGGCGGAATTACAGTTTCCGCTTTGCTTTATATTTTCAAAGGGTACCTGTTTGAAATCGAGGATCCGTTCCTTTATGTTTCATGGTGGTCATTCCTGGCCGGACTGGTTATCGCTATAACGGTCAGCCTTTTCACCCGGCCGCACCCGGACGAACGGTTGTATGGATTAGTATACCGGCTGCCGGAACCAAAACCAAACACAGCACAAGTTGGGGCTTAAGCAGAATGTTAAAAGCTATCAGATATATTCTTAATTTCGAATGGCTGGCCGGCGTCTCAATCGGTGCCGCCAAGAACATTTTTCTCGTCCTGTTTGTTTTGATAGGGATTCTGGTTCTGCTGATTCCCAACGATTACATTTACAAAGGACTGAAAAAACGCAGATGGTGGCTTAACCTGAAACTCTGGGCGCTGGGCGATCTGGCCTTTATTTTTATAACGTATTATATTTTCTAAGGCCTCAGACGTCAGCACTATCGAACGGCCTATAGCAGTTCCTCGGCATTGTCATATATCTTTTTAACGGCCCTGGCGATCAGGTCCACGTCCGCCTTTGTCCCCATCAGGACAGTATGATGAAAACAAACCGATTCTTCCGTAAATATTCTATTGCAAACCGGCAGTTCGAATGCTGCCGGATTGATTTGCTGCCAGTGCTTTTTACTCAGCTTGTATCGCTTCGGCTTCGTATGAGGGGTATATAACGCACATGCATTCAGAGGCTCATAACTTGCCTCAACCGAACATCCCAGCTCTTTGCCCAGCGCCTCTCTGAATTTCCTGACATCAAGGTCCTTGAATTTGTCCTTATTGTACCTGAACGAGAAATTATAACACGCTCCCAATGCTTCGGTCTTATCGTTTTTCATAGGCAGAACACCGGGAAGTTTCGCGAGCAATGAGTTTAAATATTTTGCATTTTCGCCTCGAATATGGTTTTGCCCCGGCAACCTTTTCAGCGATTCAATCAGCAGGGCCGCCTGAAAATCCGTCATCCGGTAGTTGCCCGACTGAATCAAATCTCCTTCGCTGCCATAGAGCCCAGCACCCTTATCGGCGGACTCCTGATTCTCCGGTCTTCTGCCGCAATTTCGAAGCGCATCGAGCTTCTCGAACAGTTGTGGATCGCTGGTAGTAATGGCCCCGCCCTCCCCTGCCGTCATGAGCTTCGAAAGCTGAAAGCTGAAACTTCCCACGTCCCCGATGCTGCCGGCTTTCTTTCCTTTCCACTGTCCCCCGTGCTTATGGGCACAGTCTTCGATGACCCAGAGATTGTGCTTGCGCGCAATCGCCATAATGGCATCCATATCGGCAAAACATCCGTAAATGTGCACGGGGATAATCGCTTTGGTTCGCGGCGTGATGGCCTTTTTCACCTCAGCCGGATCGATGCACCAGTTGTCCCGGCTGACATCTACGATTACTGGAACGGCATTGACATCCAGTACCGCTCCGGCCGTCGCCTGCCATGTCAGCCCGGGGACGATTACCTCATCGCCCAATCCGACGCCGCACGCCTCCAGAGCAAGCTGCAAAGTGACGGTTCCATTAGCCGCCGATATTGCATATTCGGTCCCGATGAATTTCGCAAAGGCTTTGTTGAATTCCAGCTCCTTCGGACCGTTATACGACCAGATTCCGCTTCTTAAGACCTCAAGCAGGCCTTTCTCTTCCTTTTCATCCCATACGGGCCACTTGGGCCATGGATTCGCTTTGGCATCCCGCAGCGGCTTGCCGCCATTGATGGCTAACTTGCTCATTCGTTATTTCCTTTCCTAATGTCCCTACAAACTCGACTATAATAAGATAGCATAGTTATCTGATTGTTGCAAGTATGCCCCGCATTCTGTACCATCAATTATTTAACGAGCTTTTATTAAGGGCTAGCGTCACAATAAACAGGCAGGTTATGAAGCCATATGATTCTCAGTACGATAGATTACTTTCCGCCGGCTGGATGATTCAGGCGTCTTCGAAAGTTAGCAAGCCGCCGGAGCGGATTTCCATGCCGGGCTTTGACACGCACCGCTTGTATCCGGCGTGCGTCCCCTCGACAGTGTTAGCCGCCCTGGTGGAGAACGGCGTTTATAAGAATCCTTATTTCGGCATGAATCTGGGTAACATTCCCAGCGAACCGTACGAGAAACCGTGGTGGTATCGAACGGAATTCGAACTTTCACAGAAAGACGCCGCCGGGACGGTGCTGCTTGAATTCGACGGTGTAAACTACAGTGCAGACATCTGGCTGAACGGCAACCGGATCGCACCGGCAACAGAGGTTAGAGGCGCCTTCCGCCGATTTCAGTTCGATATTTCAAAATTCGTTTCCGAAGGCCCAAACGCGCTTGCTGTAGAGGTCATCCCTCCGAAGCCGGGTGATTTTTCCACCGGCTTTGTCGACTGGAATCCACCGCCGCCTGATCGCAATATGGGAATTTTTCGCAGTGTAAGATTGAGATTCTGCCGGGATATCTCAATCGAACAACCTTTCGTTCAAACCAGATTGAATCTGGAAACGCTCGACGAAGCTACACTCACCATCTCAGCAACGCTGGCCAATCACAGGCATCGCAGCATATCGGGAATTCTCGAAGGCAAAATTGAATCGTTAAAATTCAGCAAGGCTATCGATATAGAACCACAAGGTCGAAAAACCATAGAGTTCGCCGATCTGCAAATCAAGAATCCGAGAATCTGGTGGCCATATCAATTGGGCCGGCCGAATCTGTACGATTTGAATTTGAAATTTACAGCAGATGAAATAGTCTGTGACGTCGCAAGTGTGAGATTCGGGATTCGCGAAATCGAAGACT
>Ga0114918_10001351_pt1 | contig 21968 bp, 16 predicted proteins | sample LantaG_FD_87015 | JGI IMG/M metagenome (GOLD analysis project Ga0114918, IMG submission 87015) | Deep subsurface microbial communities from Baltic Sea to uncover new lineages of life (NeLLi) - Landsort_02402 metaG | ecosystem: Environmental > Aquatic > Marine > Oceanic > Sediment | place... | reverse complement strand
GGCGGGGAGGCAGTTGGCCTGTCGCAGGTGGGCGAGCTATGGTATCTTCAATGGTGCTCTCACCTATCCAGCCGGCTGTGTGTCGGCCGGGGAGGGGCTTTTGAGTTTGCGGGAACCACGTGAACGGCGAAGCGTCTAACAGCCTGGAAGAAACGGTCTGGCCTGACGGCGGCACGGTGGACGATGCCGTGTTGGTCTCGCGAGTTCGGGCCGGTGACAAGCAGGCGTTTGGTGCGTTGGTCGTACGCTACCAGGACAGGGTGTTCAACCTCGTATCGCGGATGTGTTCACGTCGGGCTGACGCCGAGGAACTGGCTCAGGAAGCGTTCCTCAAGGCCTTGGAACGCATCGACCAGTTCCGCGGAGACAGCAAGTTCTACACGTGGCTGTTCCGCATAGCGACGAACCTAGTGATATCCCACAGGCGTCGCGGCGGGCGAGTAAAGTTCCACTCGCTCAGCCGGGCCAGAGAGGACGACGAGATGGTGCAGGACGACACGGTAACGGCCGACCTCGTCCAGCGGCGCGAGCCGGGCCCGACGGACTCGGCCATGTCGGCGGAGGTCCGGCAGGTAGTCTCGGCGGCGCTTGATAGCATCGCCGAGCCGTTCCGCCTGGTGCTCGTGCTGCGGGACATGCAGGACCTGGGCTACGCCGAGATCGCGCAGGTGCTCAAGGTGCCGGTCGGCACGGTAAAGAGCAGGCTGTACCGTGCCCGAAGCATGCTAAGGCAGTGCCTCGACGGGCGCGTTCTGTAACCGCCCGCCGCCGCCGGGCGAGTAACGTAGAATGCAAGTAGAGCAATGGACGATAGAATCAAGCAATTCGAGCAGTTGTCGGCCTATCTGGACGGCGAACTAACCGCCGAGCAGGCGCTCGATCTGAAGCACGCCCTGGCCGACGATGCCGAGATGGTGGCTGAACTCGAGTCGCTCCGCAAGACGCGGCAGCTCCTGCGTGACCTGCCGGCGGAGCCCGCGCCGCACGATTTCGCCCACAGGGTAATGGCGCGCAGCCGCCTGCTGCATCCGGTCGCCCAGGCGGGTATCGGCGGAGCCATGCGGGCGTCGCGGTGGATTTCGTTTGCAGCCGCAGCGGTCGTTCTCATCGCAGCGGGGGTCGGAATGTACATCGTCGTCAACAGCGCTCCCCCCGCCGGGCCGGGGGCCGAGTCGACAGAGCTGAGCGCAGCCGACATCGGCGTAGCCGACCTGCCGGTCGAACGCATCTTCACCGCCGATTTGCTGATGGCCCAGCAGGATGTTACCGACGTGCTGGTGCGAAACGGCGTTGTGATGACCGACTACATGGAAACGGCCCAGCGCCGACGGGCCCTGGCCGCGCCAGTCGCCGGAACGATAAACAGGATGTCCCAGACTGTGCAGGTCGCCTCCGACACGGTCGAAATCGAGGTGCTCGTCGAGCCCGCTGTCGCGAAGCAGATTCTAACCGAACTGACCGAAGTGCAAGGCCGACAGGTGGCGATGGTAGCCGTCGGCGGCATGCACGCACGGTCCGAGTTGGAGGCCGGACCCGAAAGCTCCGGGCCGGCGCTGCCCGCCCGGACCGATAGTGCCGCCGAGACGGTGGCCGAGGCGCTGGGTGAGGACGGCTCGGCCGAAGATAGAGCGGCGGCGGGGGAGCGGGTCGTGCTGGAGGCGCTGCCGCAGCCGGCCGACGGAACGGACGAAGGCGAAGATCTGGCATACCGGACCGGCCCCGCCCCGGCCGGGGAGCCGATCACAAGAGGCCAGTTCGCCGACGGCACGCCCGAGGCGATGATCCCGGCAACCGAGCCGCTGGCCGACGCCGAGGCGCTGGAGGACGCCGAGGCGGGTACGGCCGAGGTCGAGGACGATTCACAGCCGGACGTCGCGACCAGCCGCAGCGCCGCCGGCCGTGAAATGGCGCCATCGGCCGACGCAGATAGCCGCGCCGACCTCGAAGCTGACGCCGCCGCGTTGCCCGACGAAAGTCGGGAGGATAAAGACGGCGAACCGGCGCCGGGCGAGGAGGGATACGCGCCCGCGGATCGCCAGCCGAGCAGGCCCTGGTTCGGCGAGGACGACGAAACCGCAGCCGCTGAGCCGGCCGAAGAACGCGCCGAAGCCCCCACTGCCAACGGCGGACCCACCGAGCCCCGGGCCGAGGAAGTGGCGGCCGGCGAACTTAAATCCATTTATCAGAGGGCCGGCGTAGAGTCCAACGGCTTGCCAGCCGATGAGGCCCGCATCGCCGCGCACGAGCCGGCGGACGAGTCGGGCAAGTCTCTACCCCACGTTCCAGCCGAGGGTAACTCGGACGGCGCCGGCGCGGCGACGACCGGCGCGGAGTTCGATGCCGTCAAGGAGGCAACGGAACTCGCCAAGGCGCGGCAGCCCGCCGCCCCGCAGGCGGTGCAATTGCAGCGGCTGGTCATCGTCCTTCAGCAAGTGCCGGCCGAGCAGTTGCCTGCCCGAGCCGATCCGCGCGGGGAAAACGCGGAAATATGGCGTCGGGCCTCACGCACCACGGGTGAGTAGAAATCTTTCCAAGACCAGTGGCCCAGCGTGCCGCCGGTGTGTCGCGCAGGCCTACCGGCAGGCAGACGCCGATGCCGTAATCTGGGCGTGGCCCGGCGCGAGACAGCCTAGTCGTCGATCGTCACGTGTGAGTTGCCTCCCGATTCGATAGTGACCGGCCCGCCAACGTCGAGGCTTTCGGGGTGGTCGCCCATCTCCTCGGAGTCATACCAAGCCTTGCTGGCGACCGTGCCGTCCTGGTCGAAGCCGATGACCGCCTTGTAAAAAGGCCTGTCGTGCATGTAAGTCCAGGAGTTCGAGAACTTGTGGTACGGCTCGCCGAGCGTCGCCTCGACCTCGTAGCTCTCCTGGCCGGTATAGATCGTCTCGTACCGCTGCCTGGTGAACTTGTTGGTGGACTCGCAACCGGCCGTCACGCCCAGCAGCAGGGCGGCCGTCAACGATAACAGGGTAATTGTTCTGGGGGTCATAGTGCGTCTCCTTCCGTGTTATGGGTTATCGGTCCGCCACGAACACGCGTTTGGCGGACAAGCGTTCGGTGAACGGGCTGGTGAAGTACACTTCCAGCACGTACTGATGGCCGACTACAAGCTGGTCCCGGTAGCGCAGGTTGAACTTGTATGACTGGCTGATCGCGTCCCAGTGGAGCTGGTTCTTGTCAGGGTCAATCAGGCTTTCTGGCCACATGCCCAGCCGTTCGCCGCGGGGGTTCTCGCTCTGCGTTCGGTAGGTGTAAAGCATGAACAGATACTCCCCGAACGCCTTGGTCGGGTCGCCGTAATCGTCCAGGACCTTGATTCGCACCTCAAAGCCCTGGACCTCGCCGGCGTCGTCGAACGTCCTCGCCCCGGTGAACGGGTGAATAGTAACCCGGTCGGGCAGGAGCTTGTCCAGCGGTGCGGGCACGGGTATTCGCTGCGGCCCGTACTGCTGCGGGGGACTTGTCGATGCCGCGTATCCGGTGGGCCCGCCGGGCTGGGCCAGGCTCGGCTGCTGGGGCCTGAGTGCTTCATAGCCTTTTGGCCGGCAGCCGGACAGTGCGACGACCGCCGCGAGCAGCACGGCTGTGAGGTCGATTCGCGCTGTGGCGTGGTTGGTCACTGATATCTCCCGGCCCGCAGGCCGGCCGTCCGGCCGCCATGGCCGGCGAAGCACGCAGCAATTATAGGCATTCCGGCGCGACGCGGTCAACACGCCAGCCGGACCGAGTTCACGAGCCCGGCGCAAGCCGGTAGCTGCCGCCAACGGCTGTGTCGAAGCAGACGGCATCGCCCTCGACCGTGGTTTCAACCACCTTGTCATCGCTATCGATGACCGATACGTCCGCCGCCCACGGATTCGCAACGCGGCAACGAGCGCCCTTTTCGCTGTGGATGCTCACGTCCGCCACGCTGCCGTCACGGCACGAGGCCGAGACCAGGAACGCGCCCTCGGCCCGCAGCGTGGTGAAGCTGCCGGCCATATCCTTAGGCCAGGCCGCAAACAGCCGAATGCAGCCGTCCCAGCTCTGGAGCATGGTCTCCTGAAGCGGCTGGAGAACACCCTCCGCCTCGCCGTAGTGGCCGATGAAGCCCAAGCCCTGCGTGCCCATCGCCCGCAGCGTGCCGTTGGGGGCCCGCCACTGCCTGAGCCACTCGCTAATCGCCGGGAAATCCCGCTCCGGCACGAAGGCGTTGTTGCGAAGGTGGATCATCCACTGCCAGGGCAGCACGGCCGTGCTGTTGAATGGCTTTTTCAGCCAAGTGGGTTGATCGCCCGGCCGGGGGATATGCTTGCCGATGTCGATGCCGACGAACGCGGGTACGTTCAGATAGTAACGGCGTTTCTCCTCATCGTTGAAGCCAAGTGCGTCGAGATCGTCCACGACGACGAGGTTATCCAGAATATCCTGCCACTGGGCGTGCAGCTCGCCGTCCGTTTCCAGCACGTTGGCGGCGGCGACGGCGGCTTGCAGGCACCAGTGGGCATTGCGAATGACCTGGGCCTGATCGAAGTAGTCTTTGACATCGCCGGTGTAGAGGTACTCGCCCTGCGGCGAGGGGAAGGCGTGATACTTGCCGTCGTCCCACTCGCTGCCGTCTTCGTACTTGGCCAGGAAGTCCGTGTAGAACAGGGCCGTGTCGCGGATAACCGGGTAGCCGGTCTCGGCAAGCCAATCAGCGTCCAGCGTGTAGAGGTATCGCCACCAGTAGAAGTTCGTCACCCAGCCGGTCATGTAGGCCATGCGGGCCAGCGGGCCGTTGCCGTACGGGTCGTCGTCGATCGGGAATGGATAGCCCGTTACCTGGATGAACGTGCCGCGGTTGCCGTTCCAGTATTTGCGGGCGAGCTTGCGGCCAAGCTCGACCATGTGGGCCACGCCGGGGAAGAACGCATCGCCCATATCGATCTGGTTGGCGGTGTAGTCGCCGTAGAACGGCTGCTGGTAGTTGTAGTTCATGTGGTAATCGCCGTGCCAGAAGGAGTAGTCGCCCACGGTGCTCGGCAGGGCCAGACCCGGTGCGATAACGTCGCCGCGATACGCGCAGCGGCGGGTGTGCAGCGAGGCATACCACACGTCCTCGATGATCTTGTCATCCATGCGGATCGACGAGTGCGACCAGAACTCCCCGGCTGACGCGGCGTTGGCGGCGTCCCAGCGGGCGAGCGTCGCTTCGGGATCGCCGCCGAGCTCAGCCTTGATGCGGGCGAGTTCGGCCTCGACGTCGCCTTCATCGCTGCTGGTGGGCACAGCTACGGCGATCCAACCCTTGCGAGCTTCCTTGTCCGGCTGGCAGATCAGGCACGCGCCCGGCTCGCCGAAGCGGTCGAAGTGCTTGATCTCCGTCTGGCCGGCGAACGGCGCCATCAGATAGCGGAAGCCTTGGGGGAACTGAATGTCCGGCTCGAATGTCTGCTGGACGACTTCCTTGCCATCGATCTCCACGACCGTCGGCGGGGCTAGCGGCGTCGCCTTGCGGGCGTTGATCGAGCCGAAGAAGTGATTGTAGCGGTGGCGCTGATAGTGCTTGGCCGCGTGGGCGTACACTGTCGGGTCCGGCCAGCGGTATAGCGTGAACCACACGGGCGTCGGACAGCCCAGCGACGTGTCGTCGTTCCAGTTGAGCACCTCCCAGTGCACGACCAGCACGTTGGGCGTGGGCGGCACGAAGCATCGGCATCGGATCGTCGCGCCGTTCTCCCAGGTCATGTCGATATCGAGCTCTGCCTTTTCGACGTGGACCCGCTGGGAGATTGTCCAGCCGCGATGGTCGGTCGGAATGTTGAGCGACAGCTCACCGACGGGCTTAGGGCACGGGTAAGGCCGGCGCGCGTAACACGGCGTGCCGCTGCACAGCTCGTCAACGCGCTTCTTCTCCTGCGAGGACAGCTCGACGGACGTTTGGCCGGCGCCGCCTGCGTCGTAGCCGCCACCCTTCCAGCCCTGCTCGCGGATGCCCTTGGCGATCTCCTCGATGTGGGCAGGCTCGGGGCTGTCCGACATGTCGAACCGCCGGTCCCACACGTCGTTCTTACCGAACCGCCAGACGAACTCGCCGGATCGCTGATACACGCTGACCGACAGGTCGCCATTGCCGAGCAGTAGGCCTTCCTCGGCCTCCAACACGAGTTGATTGATTTCGATGGTGTGCATCAATGACTCCCTTGAGTGTCGCACTGCTACCCGTCGTCGACGGGGGTGAGGTTATCGTTGGCGAGGAAAACGTTCTCGCTGTTGCGTTGTTCGATGAGGGCTCGCCCCCCGTCATGCGGCCGGGCGGTGCGAACAACGACATCGCGCACGCTGTCCAGCCTGATCAGCGGCACGTCGGGGCCGGCCTTGGTGGCGAGTTGCACGCCGTCGAGCGTCAGTCCTTCGGTGTGGGTCATGCTAATGGCCGGGCCGTGCGTCGCGCCGATGTTGCAATTGCGGATACGCAGGTTCTTCACGTGTCGCCCGACAAGGCCCTCGCCGAGCATCTCGTCCAGGCCGAACGCCATCGCCGGCTTGCACGGCTCGTCGCGGGGGTCGGCCTCGATGATGACGTTGTCCAGCGTGACGTTCTCGATCGGCCGTTCCGGCAGGCCCACCAGCACGCCGGCCGCCGCCATCCGCCCACGAGCGGTGACGTTGGATATGTGGATGTTCTTGATCTGCGGGGTGGACTCGACAACGGGGCGGGCGCCGGGGTCGCTGACCAGCTCCCGCGTCCGGGCCGTCGCGCCGCACGTGTAGTACAGGTTCATCACGATCGGGCACATCACGTCGGTCATGATGATGTTGTCAAAGCGGATGTCCTCGTACACGCTGTACCGCCCGCGATTGCTCTTGAGGCGGATGCCCCGGCTCGTGCCGATGAACACGCAGTTCGTGACCGTTACGTTCCGCACGCCGCCAGCCCCGTCCGAGCCCATCACCACGCCCCCGTGGCCACGGAGCATCGTGCAGTTGCTGATCGTGACGTTCTCGGTGGCCTTGCCGACGCGATGGCCATCCTCGTTCATGCCGCTTTTGAGGGCGAGGCAGTCGTCGTTGACATCAAAACAGCAGTTGCTTACCCGCACGCCATTGCAGCTATCGAGGTCCAGCCCGTCGCCGTTGGGCGCCCCGGGCGGGTTGCGGAACGTCAGATCGTGGACCGTGACGTTCTCGCAGTAGACCAGGTGCGTGTTCCAGAACGGGGAGTTGCGATTCGTGAACCCGTCCATGCGGACGTTGCGACAGTTGTTCAGCTCCATCAGCGGCGGGCGGAGTATCATCGCGCCGAGCCCGCGGCCGCCGCAGTCGGTGTCTTCGTATCGCCCGCGGTTGAGCCTGGCCAGCTCCTTCTCGCGGTCGGAAGATGGCTTCTCGTCCTCCATGGCCACGCCCTTCAGCCGGGCGAAGAAGTAGTCCCACAGCTTCTTGGGATTGCCGTCGAACGTGCCGCGGCCGGTGATGGCGATGTTGGTCAGATCCTTGCCGAACACCAGCGGCGAGTACATCCACAGCTCCGTGCCGGCCCAGCGGCTCTCAACGAAGGGGAAGTCCTCGTCGTCGTCATAGTCGTCGGCGAACAGCACCATCGCGCCGGCCTGCACGTGGAGCGTCATGTTGCTGACGAGGTGAATGGCCCCGGTAAGGAACACGCCCGCTGGCACGACGACCGTTCCGCCGCCGGCCTGGCCGCACGCGGCTATGGTGGCTGCGAAGGCGCGGGTGTTCTTCGTCCTGCCGTCGCCGACGGCGCCGAAGTCCGTGATGCAGTAGTCGGTTGTCACGTTGGTCCTCTTTGCTTCGGTCGGCCGGGCCCAGCCGGCGAGGCGATGAATCGCCCGTCACATCGCGCCGTAACGCTTGAGCTGCTCAATGCCGATGTCGCGGTTGTCGGCGTTGACACGGGCGATCTGCACCACGCCGTCGACCGAGCCGATCTGCCCGGCGATAGTGTCCATCAGCTCCAGGCGGTCGCTGTCGTAAGTCTGCATTAACTTGCCGGCCGCGTGTATCTGACGATGGACGTCCGCCCAGTCGCTAGTTTCCTCCACGCCCGTGCCGGGCACCCACTGAATGCCCTTGAGCGCCTCGATCCGCAACATGGATTCCAGGTGCGGCAGTTGGCCCACGCCGTCGAGGTGGTAAAACGCGTTGGCCAGCCACTCGCAGCAGGCAGCCAGCTCGGGCTTGACGAACTCGTCGAACATGTCCGGGCCGATCATGTAGCAGAAATCGCACTGGAGCATGTAGTAGCTCTGCTGCGAGTAAATGTTCGCCCAGGCAGTGTGCCCGGGGTTGACCGGCTGGAGGGCGGTGTTGATGTCGTCGTACGCCTGCCACCAGGCCTTGTGGATTTCCCACGTGGCCCGCTTTACCTCGTCGGGATGGTCGTACAGGTCCAGCAGCAACTCGTCGGCAGGGCGGAACGTCGACAGCACGTCCAGCGTGCCGCCGAGGTCCGTCATGCCCACCAGCACCATGCCTTCCCAGCGTTGCATGGCTGCTCGGCAGACGTCCTTGATGCGCCGCACCCACACGTTGTTTGGGTCGTAGGTGAAATGCAGGTTGGCCAGCTCGCGCCTTTCGGCCGGGCGAAACCACACGGTCCAGTCGCGCGGCTCGGGCTCACCGCCCAGGTAGGCCGCCAAAACGCCTGGGCCGAAGTTAGGCCAGACGGACGGGAACGAGTCGCCGAGATACTCCATCTGCGACAGCTCCCAGTCCCAGTGGTCCACGATGTCCGCCGCCGGCACGGAAAGGTCATAGAGCGGGTTCGCCCCCTCGGGCAGCGGCTCGGGCTTGTCTCGGCCGGGGTCGGCGCCGTCGGCCGTCGTGTGCAGCAGGGGTCGGCCGAGCTCGCCGGCCCACCAGAGGCAGGCGTCGGCCTTGACCTTTTCCCAACGTTCGTAAGTAAAGTCGATAGCCATGTGCGTAACCTATACCTGTTCGCGATTGGCGGGTCAAAGGGCGGAGAACCAGCGGCGATGGAATGGTCGCCGCGCGGCTAGGCGTCTCACGGTCGGCCCAGCCAGGCGGCGACGAAGTCGGCCCACATTCGCCCGTGCGCCTTGAGGCCCTTGGGGCTGAAGTGGATGCCCTCGCCGCCGCAGTCGCGGTCGTCGCCGGTGAGCGTGTCGGTGTCGGGCCCGGGCAAAGCCGCGCCGTTTTGCCACAGCTCGTCGAAGGCTTGGCGGATGCTTTCGAAGCTGGGCTCGGTCGGGCTGCGGTAGCTGACCTTTGCGACCATCCACGGCAGCTCCCAGCCGGCGTCGGACCGGGACGATTCAATCGTCCGTGTCAGCAGGGCGGCGTACTGGTCGGCGATTTCGACGTCCGACTCGCCCTGGTGCCACAGCACCGCCCGCAAGCCCATCGGCCCGAGCTGGTGGACGCGGGTCAGCATCCAGTTGTACATGTCGCTGCCGGGCTGCCAGTCGGTCACGCTGGACCCGCCATGGCCCGTGACGGCCACTCCGATCGGCACGCCGTAGCGGACGAACATCGCGTCGCCGAACGCCAGCCACGGACTGCCTCCCTTGAAGATCTTGCCGATAGGGTCGCCCGCATCGATCAGGTCGTGCGCGCCCCACATCGGGTCGATCGCCCGCCGCCACGCCTTGCCGCTAAAGGCCGACACCATCCCGCTCGTCTGCTTCGTCGGGAACTCGCCGCAACTGGTCGAGTTCGATTGACCGGCCGTGACGAACACCTCGCCGACGCCCAGCGGCTTGACCGTAGCGGTCGCCACGGTTCGGTCGCCGACGCGCGCGCGGGCGTCCATCGTGTACCATCCGCCGGCCGGGAGGGACAGAGACTGGGTGAACGCGCCGGTCGCCTTGTCCAGGCGGATCGAGCGCCACGGGCTGTCCAACTGGCCGAGACGCGGCTTGCCGGTGAACTTTACTTCGACGCGGTCGGCCGGCCCGGTGACTCGGCCGCTGATAACGACAGGTCCGCGCCGCTTCGTTATGCGCTGAAACACCTGCCAGACGCGCGGCGAGTGAACGATGAGTTTGGTTCCGCGTGCCCGCGGGGTGCGGACGGCTTTAGACTTCTTGGCCATTCGACAACTCCTAAGGTTCGCTCCGTTGTGGTAGCAAGGGGACATCATCCCCTCCAAGGCATGGAATTGCAACCTACATCAGCCGGCAATCGACGCCTGGCGACGACAGGGCAGCCCGGCCGCTGTCGGCCGGGTTGTGTCCACAACGGACGGTACTGGCCTCTGCGGGCCGGCGGGAATTCGCTCGATTGTTGCCGTGTCGCATGAATTTCTGGGCGACGGCCAGCGAGACGCTATTGCGGGCCTTACATGGTGGGCTATTCCGCCAATCGCAGACCGCTTTCCGGCTCGAGAGCACCGAGTCGGTCACCGGGATGTGGCAGGTCTGGACAGGCAAGGAATTAGTTTGACGTTTGACCATTTGGATGGTCCATTCCAGAAACATGAGTGTACCGTGTGTGACGAGTAGTTGACGAAGGTCTTGCATGGACACGGGTAGTCTGCAGGTCGTTCGAGCCGAGCGGGTAGGCCGCCGGAGCGGAAGTGCTGTAACGTAGATGCAGGGAAGGCAACCGATGCATGCATGTCACGGAAGATTGCTGTCAAATCGTCACTCATCAACCCAACGGCTTGGACATGGCGCATTCTTTTTGGTCCTGCTGGCTTGTCTGTTTGCCAACGGGCGTCCAGCGACGGCGGCGCCGCCAGCGGAAGCAGACATCACGGACGCGGCTGTAGCCGATACTGATCCGTCGCCCGATGAGGGCGCGGCGACGTCGATGGGCGAAGAGCTGCTGCTGTTCGAGTTCGACGACATGTCCACGGTCATCTCCGCCACACGCCGGCCGGAGAAGGTTAGTTGGCTATCGCTGCCGGTGAGCATCATCAGCGCCGAGGACATTCACTACAGCGGGCTGACGAGCATTCCCGACGTGCTGCAGTTCACGCCGGGCGTCGACGTACTTCAGATCGACCGCGATCATTTCGTGGTGGGCGTACGCGGGCTGCATGAGGTCTACTCGGATCGCTTGAAGACGCTGATCGACGGCCGCAGCGCCGACAACATAATGACCGGTGGCGCAAACCTTATGCGCCTGCCGGTCCCGATGGAGGACATCGCCCGGATCGAGATCGTCCGCGGACCGGCTGGGGGGGTGTGGGGGGCCAACGCCTTCACCGGCGTAATCAACATCATCACGAAGGACCCCAAGGACTGCCTGGGTCTGTTCATGTCCACGACGGTCAACCACTTCGGCGACAGCTACTCCCACGTCCGCTACGCCCGGCAGGACGGCCGGCTTGGCTGGCTGGCATCATTGGTGTATGACGACCGCGAGTCGTCTGACGATGCGATCTCCGGCGATAGCTTCCTCACACACGATTTCAGCCGGAGCTTTCGGTTCCACAGCAAGGCTGTGTACGACATCGAGCGAGCGGCCAAGCTGTCGTTCGGCTTCGCCAATACGCACCTCACCTCCGGCGCCATGCCGAACTCGACTCCCACCAGTGAGAACAAGGCCGTCGACCTGATCCGCACCTATCTGCGAATTGATCGCACTGACGGCGACGTTACCGGCTACTTGCAGTGGTACGGCAACGTGGGGCACATCAAGGAATCCGCACCCATGCGGTACACGACCGTGGAGAACGTGCTCGAAGGACAGTTGGACTTCCATCTCAGCCCGAGGCATGTCGTTTCCACGGGCGGCAGCGCCAGTTGGATGTTCATCGACACACGCAACCCCAACAAGCCCGGATACGTGAGTGTTATTGGCGAACCCCACAACGAGGCCCTGGTGGGACTGTTCTTCATGGACCGCTACAAGCTTACTGATCGGCTGGAGTTGGAAGGCCAGATACGTGGCGACCACTATACCGGCACGCGTAGCGATTGGGCTGCGCGTCTGTCGGCCATGTACGCCCTGGATGAGGCCAAGCAGCACGTCGTCCGCGTCAGCGCCGCCAAGGCCTTCCGTACGCCATTCGTCACACTCCGCAAGACCGTCCAACAGTTTGGGTACGTGCCGGCGGGCACGTTCGGCCCGGGCTCGCCGGCGACGTACATGAGCCAGATTCTCCAACCCCGCAGCAGCCTGGAGAACGAAGAGACCTGGGCGTTGGAACTCGGGTATACGGGGCAGATCACTGAAATGCTCGCCGTCCGAGGCAACGCGTATTACCAACATTTCTGTGACCTGATCGGTTTCGACCAGCCTGCCGACCCGCTGGGATATGGCCGGCGCTTCTTCTATCCCGAGAATATTGCCGACGCCGATTCTTACGGCGGCGAGCTTGAGGTGGAACTCAAGACGGACAACTGGAAGCTGACAGGCTGGTATGCCTACAACGATTTCCGGACTGAGAAGCCCGACCAGGATATTCGTGCGTACCTTCCGGCGGATCACAAGATGGGCGTTACGGGCAGGTTGTTCCTGCCGCATGACTGGACGCTGAATGCCAACTATCGCTACAAAACGTCCACGTCCAGCGCTCACGTGGAGACGACGACGGACAGCCCGCCGTCTCACCGGTTCGATCTCACTATCGCCAAGGCCTTCGATGGCGGCAATGGGGAGTTGATGATCGGCGTCAGTGACCTTTTCAATCGCAACGTCGAGGGCGTCTCGGCCATCGACGAGAGTGGCGGGCACGACACGCCCGGACGGACGTATTTTGTTCGTCTTCAGTGGAAGTTCTAGGACACAACATGCAGAGGCCTGCTCGCCCAATGCGCCAGTCTGACGACGCACCCCGCCCGCAACGGGCGGGATGGTGGCTGTCGTCTCGGGCGGCGTTGGCCGGCGCAGTCGTGCTGTGCCTGCTTCACGCCGTTGTCGCCGACAACGGTCAGGCCGACGAGAAACAGGACTCTCGCGCACCGGCCTCGATGATCCTGGTCGTACTGTCCAGCGACGCCGGGCCTTACGTTCGGGCGAGCGAAGCTGTGGTTGCCCAGTTGACCGATTGGGGGCACTCGGTGCAGGCCGTTGCCGTTGAGGACATAGCCGATGATTTCCGCACACAGGCCGACTCAGCCGATGTGATCGTGGCCATAGGCACACACGCGGCGAACTGGCTCAACGAGCGAATCCAGCCGACCGATAGGCTCATCTACTGTATGGTGGCGGGCGCTTCGCGTTTGGGTCTGGACGGCGCCAACGTCTGGGGCGTTACGACCGACGTGCCGTTCGACGCTCAGTTCGCCTTGATAGGCCGGGCTCTGCCCAACGCGAGGGTCATCGGTGTGTTCTTCGCGTCCGAGAATGACACCAGCAGACAGCACCTTGCCGATGCCCAGGCTGCTTTGCCGAAAGGCTGGCAGATCCTTACTGTGGACGTAAGCCAGTATGAGTCGCGCGCCGACGCGATCAACGCCTTGCTTGCCAAGAAGATCGACATCGTCTGGACCTGTCCGGACTCAGCCGTCTACAACGGCGAAACCGTTCACTTTCTCCTGCTGTCTGCCCTGAAAAGCAATATCCCCGTGTTCGGCTTTTCGGAATCCTTTGTTCGCATCGGCGCCCTGTTGGGCGTGGGAATTGATCCAAGCGTCCAGGGCTGCCAGGCCGCTGACCTGACCGATCGGGTACTGCAAGCCGTGGCGTCCGGATCAACCGACACCGCCAACATACCAGCTGAGACTGTATACAAGATCGCGGTGAACCTGATCGTCGCTCAACGGATCGGCGTAACCTTGCCGGAGGAGGTAGTTAGCTCGGCCGAGACGGTGTTCCGCCCGGAAGGAGATGAGCGACCATGACCCAACGAGCAAAGAGACTGTCTCTGCGTGTCAAGGCAACTCTCCTGATCCTGCTTATTGTCCTGGGGACTATTGGTGCGTCATCTGCCGTAACGATGATTATGAACGACCGACTGATCGTTGAGGGCGCGCAGGCGGAGACCGTCGCCATTGCCGAGAGCTTGGCCAGTTCCTGTGAGCTATCCCTGGCTGTCCGTGATATCCAGGGCCTGGATCATCTGGTGGCGCGTTTCGCTCAGCACAAGGACGCCATGTTCGCAGCCGTCTACGATAGTTCGGGTAACCTGCTGGCCAGCGCAGCTCCGGACCCGGAAGCTTGGCTTGCCTACCAGGAGACCGGCCAAAGCGCCGACTACCTGCTCGTTGAGGACATCGTCACAATGTTGTCCGAGTCTTCCGCGGAACCCTTCAGCGTGGACCTGGACCTGACCGATTCGGCCGAGCAGGAGACAGGGGTCATCGGGCGTATTGTCTTCGCCCGTTCTCTCCAGCCGGTCCAACGTGCCAGGCAACGTCAGTGGCGGATCAGCCTGATAAAGCTCCTGGTGGTAGGGAGCATGATCGCCACGTCGGTATTCCTGGCGGTCAGAGCGTGGACTCACCGGCTGGCCGAACTGGCCGAAGCCACCGCCGCGATGGCTTCGGGCGACCTCAGCGTGCGCTGTCCAAGCGACAGCAATGATGAATTGGGCGATCTGTCGCGGTCCTTCAATACGATGGCCGGCGTTCTCCAGGCCCGAGATGCCGACCTGCGACTCGCCAACGAAGAACTGGAGACTCGCGTTGCCGATCGGACGCGGGAATTGCAGCAGGCCAACGCCGGACTCAAGGAAGCCATTGGGCGGGCAAACCAGCTAGCGCAGGAGGCCGCCAGCGCCACCGTGGCCAAGAGCGAATTCCTGGCCAACATGTCCCACGAGATTCGCACGCCGATGAACGGCGTGATCGGGATGACAGAGCTCTTAATAGACACTGATTTGACGGGCGAACAGAGGGAGTATGCCGAAACTGTTCGCACGTGCGGCGACCAGCTCCTGGCGCTGATCAATGACATCCTGGACTTCTCGAAGATAGAGGCCGGCAAGCTGGAGATGGAGACGATAGACTTCGACCTCCGCACCACCGTGGAGGAGATCGGCGACATCCTTGCGGCCAGAGCCCAGGACAAGGGCCTGGAGTTCTCACTTTTCGTTGCCCCGGAAATACCGTCCCTGCTGCGGGGCGATCCGGGGCGATTGCGGCAGGTGCTGATCAATCTGGTCAGCAACGCCGTCAAATTCACGGTCGCCGGCGAGGTGGCGATTACCGTAACACTGGACGCCGAAACGGACACGCAGGCAACCGTCCATTGTGCCGTTCGCGATACGGGCATTGGCATCCCGGCTGATCGCAGGGATCAGCTGTTCCAGTCGTTCTCCCAGATAGATTCCTCCACAACCCGCAAATACGGCGGCACCGGCCTGGGCCTGGCGATCTCCAAGCAAATCGTCGAGATGATGGGCGGGCAGATCGGCGTCGAGAGCGTAGAGGGCAAGGGCTCGACGTTCTGGTTCACGATCGCGCTGGACAAGCAGCCGGCCGGTTCGCTACGGGCGCATGTCGAACTGGGAGACATCGACGACCTCCGTGTGCTGGTCGTTGACAACAACACCACGAACCGCCGGATCCTTCGGGCGTACCTGGCGGCCTGGGGCTGTCGGCCCACCGAGGTCGCCTGCGCCGATGAGGCCATGCGGGCGCTGCGGACAGCAGCAGATGAAGGCGATCCGTTCCGGATTGCACTGCTGGATAGTTTCATGCCCGGTATGGACGGTGAGAGCTTGGGCCGGAAGATCAAGGCGGATCCGCAGTTGCGGGATGTGGTCCTGGTCACGCTGACCTCGGCCGGCCGGCGCGGCGACGCAAAGCGGCTGCGCAAGGCTGGTTTTGCCGCATATCTGGTCAAGCCCATCAAGCAGTCCCAACTGCTCGACTGCCTGCGTACGGTCACCGGCAAGTCGAAGGACTCCAAGCGGGAGCCTTTGGAGGCCATCGTCACCCGTCACTCGATCAGCGAGGATCGCAAGCGGCGTGTCCGCATCCTTCTGGCCGAGGACAACGCCATCAACCAGAAGGTCGCCCTGCGTATTCTCGATGCGAAGCTCGGATACCGCGTCGACGCGGTCGCCAACGGCAAGGAGGCGATTGAATCGCTCTCCCGCCAGGATTATGACCTGGTCCTGATGGACTGTCAGATGCCCGAAATGGACGGATACGAGGCCACTCGAGCCATCCGAGACCCGAACTCGCCCGTCCGGGACCACAGCATCCGAATCGTTGCCATGACTGCCAATGTCATGAAGGGAGACCGCGAAGAGTGTCTGGCCGCCGGCATGGACGACTATGTCGCCAAGCCGATCAGGCCGCAAGAGCTTGCCGACGCCATCGAACGGAATCTCCGCGACGAGTCCAGAAGCACCCCCCCCACCGGCCTCGCGGGCCGAAGCACCCGGGCAAGCCACCGCGACAGACCTTCCGGAGGCGATCCAGTCTGAGCGCCAATGACCCGGACCTGGCGCACATCATCGATGAGTTCGTCGCCAGCCTGAACGTGCACGTCGAGGAGATGTGCTAGGCGCTACACCATAGGGAGATGACAAATATCATGCGAACAGGAACTGAGTGGTTTAGGAACGCCGGATTCGGACTGTTTATGCACTATGGGCTGTATAGCTTGCTCGGGCGAGGGGAATGGGTGCAGTACGTCGAGAAGATACCCCTCAAGGAGTATGAGCAACTCAAGGACCGGTTCACCGCAGAACGCTTTGACGCCGACTTCATCACGGATTTGGCGCTCGAAGCGGAGATGAAGTACGTGAACATCACGACCATGCACCATGACGGCTTCTGTGTTTTCGAGACGAAGGAAACCGATTTCAACAGCGTCAATTCGCCGGCCAGGCGAGACCTTGTCGCCGAACTGGCCCAGCAGTGCCACAAGAAGCACTTGGGGCTTTGCCTGTACTACTCTCATGGGCGACAGTGGCGTCATCCGCACGCAATGACGCCGGAGAAGTACGACGAATCGGCCCGGCCGGACTATGACACCCCCGAACCAACCTACGCCACAGGCGATAGCCACGACATACGCAAATACGTCGCCTATTGTCAGGCACAGGTGACGGAACTGCTGACAAACTATGGCCCCGTAGCTAATATATGGTTTGATGGCTGGTCCACGCCCAAGGCGGGTCCGTGGCGGACAGAACTGTGCATGCCGGAGCTGTACGAGACGATTCGCAGACTTCAACCGGAGTGTCTGATTTCCTACAAGTTTGGAATTACCGGAACGGAGGATTTCTACGCGCCTGAATACGGCTGGCCCGAGCATATGCCCGATGAGATGGCGCAGGTACGCCAAAGCGGCAAACCGGTCGAGATCTGTCATCACATTGCCGGATGGGGATACATCAAGGCCGAGGACGGCAAACATCGCGGCGCGGATTCTGTTATGATGGATTTAGAGTATGCATCAGGGCACTCAGCCAACTTGTTGCTCAATACCGGCCCTCTCCCGGACGGGTCCATCGACCGGCAGGATGTCAAGACGCTGCGGGAAGTGGGCAAACGATTGCGCGGGGCCGGATAGGAAGAGTCAGCCGACCGATCATCGCAAGCGACGGCTTGTAGCCGCACCCGTGAACGCCGGCGTCCGCCACGGGCAAGAAAGGGTCGTACGAGCCAAGAACGTGCGATTGCAGCATGGAATATTTCACTGAGGAAATCACCTTTCGAGACGCCTGTCACGGCATGCGCCCCGGCTTTCGGCTGTCAAACTGGCCCGACGGAACGTGGGAGGTCTCCGACGGCCTGATCTGGCAGCGCCGAGACAGGCTTGCCGAGCGTCACCAGCGGCAGCAGTACATACGAAAGCATTACAGCGACGGTCACTCGTGGATCAAAATCCCCAAAGCGCCCTGGCCGGCCCTAGTGACCGGGGGGGTGGACTGGTCTGACTATGCAGCACAAACAATCATCCGTGTAGTCGCCGGCGGCAGGGCCGGTATGGCTGTGCGCTGGCAGGACGGGCGACACTGCTATTACCTGCTCCTGGAAAACCTTCGGGACGTGGTGTTCTATCGCCGGTGGCAGGATGATCTGGTGGAACTGGCACGCGAGCCATTTGCTCATTCGACCGAGGCATTCTACAAGCTGACGGTGTCGGTCCGCGGCGATTCCTTCACGTGCACTATTGCGGAAGGGCCGACGCTTGAAGTGACCGACAGCCATTTCCCCACAGGCGGCGTTGCCCTCGTAGCGGAATGTCCCGCCGCTTACAAAAGCCTGGAAATCAGCGGCGTCCGTCGGCCCGCAAGAATACGGCAACTGCCCGCCCATTGCACGCCACGAAAACAACTCACCATCCCCATCGCCCCGCAGGATCCAGACACCACATTACCGCCCGTGCTGCGTCAACTGCACGGTGAGCCGCTGATCGTGCTGAGGCCCAATCATGGCCGAGAACTGGCCTTCGTTGCCCGCGACGGCCGGGAGCTGTGCAGACTAAGGCCATGGGATGAAGCTCCGGGCAGTGCGAGCGGCCTGTGCCTGCAAGTGTTCGATCTGGATGGCGACGGCCGGGATGAAGTGGTGGTGATCGCTGACGGCCGCCTGCGAGTCTACAGCACCACCACGGCAGAGCAACTGGCCGACTGTCCCCTGCCGGAGGCAAATCCTTATGGCGAATGCGCGCTGGATCCCCTGTGGGCCGCGGCGAATGACGCCCTGTGCCCGGTGCGCCTCAATGGGCGCGGCCAGATGGGGTTCTACATCAAGGACCGATACTGGAACATTCACCTTTACGACTCATCTCTTCGGCGCCTGTGGCACAAGGCTTTGAATACGGGCCATTTTCCATTGCCGGTTGATGTCGACGCCGACGGACGTCAGGAGATTCTCTGCGGGCACACCTTGCTCGATGTCGATGGCAACGTTATCTGGAAAGCCGACCTGGCAGATCATACCGATGCGATTGCCTTCCTGTCTCTCACTGAGGACGGCCTCCCGCGGTTCCATATCATGGCCGGCGAAGAGGGAGTCGTCAGCCTGGCCCCGGCCTCCGGCGAAATCCTCTCGCAGTATCGGTTGGGCCACGCCCAGACCTGCTTGATAGGTCAATTCCTCGAAGGCCGGTCGCGGCAGCTTCTGGTGGACACGCTCTGGGGTGAGCCGGACATCCACTATCTCCTCGACGATCAACTCCGGGAAGTCGCACGGTGGGAGCTCCATTTTCCCGACAGCGCTCCTCAGCCCTACGTCCTGCCCTGGGGCGACCGGGACCTGGTGGCCGTGGGCGCAGGGATTCTCGATCCGCGTACGGGCGAGCGCTTCAGCGACACCGAGCCGTGGAGCGGGCAGCAGAATCTCCTCGGGCAGCTCGTCGTGGATTGGCCCGGTGTTGGCCCGAGCCGATTAGTACAATTGTTTGACGACCAGATTGTCGTTTGGGGCCCGCAAGACGGCCTCGTTCGGCGCGCCTCGCCGCTGCCGAGCTTTTTTTCCGGCTACCTGCCGCGCTGACGAGCGACCGTGCGCGGGCTCATAAACGATGGCCTGGGCAGGAAGGCATCCGGCCATTCGGATCCGGCTGGGGGCAACGGATGCTCCGAAGCCGGTAGGGAGTTTCTTGATATTTCCGGCAATTCTGATAGCATTCAGATGGTTCGTTTCTTCGAGAGGAGGTCTCGGCGCATCCGGGGAAGGAAGATGTGAGCATCTCGCTGACACTCGCGGCAGGCGTCGTGACGCAGCAGTGAGGTGCTGTGATGGCCTCGCTTTGTCTGTTGGGCGCCGGCGGCCTGGCGGTGTTGAGGCGTCCGAAAAATTAACGTCTGGAACAGTACAGAAGTAAACAAACAATCTTGGGATCGGCTCTCTGGATTCGTTTCTTTTATATCAGACAAGCAAAGAATCCAGTAATACCGATCAACTCGTATCTTTAGTCGCACACAGCACTGTTGGAGCGGAAGCGTTGGATGCATCGCAATTACAGCGCGTTTCGGCGCCGCACGGCAAGAGTTATCAATGGTCCCGCTGTGGCGCAAACCGGTAAAGGACTAAAGAAAATGGTTCAGGACACGAGGATACTTAGGGGGCATCGACGTCATCTTCACTCGTGGGTAAAGCAATACTTCTCTAATGCCTTACAGAGAGCTTCAATGTTGTCGAGCGGATATGTCGGCTGAATCTCAGCGTAAATCATAAATCCACCCTCGGGTTGATACATGGCCTCAACGACTTCGCGAACGTGGGCGTCTATTTGTTCCGGTCGGCCGTAGGGCAGAATGTATTGCTGATCCAGATCCACCTTTGCACACATCCTGCCTTTGTAAGTCTTGACAATTCCCTCGAGCGTATTGGCCCGGTACTGTGGGTCATGGCAGTCAACACCGCAGTCGATGAGGTCATCGACAAGTTCAAGTAAGTTGCCGTCGGATGAGTACTCCACGAGCGCGCCTCTTTGCCTGCATGTCTGGAATACGCTCTTGTACATCGGCTTTAGGTATTTCCGGAAATGCTCCCGGCTCATCATCGGGCCGCGCTGTGTGCCGATGTCGCTGTGGAACCCCATTATGTCAACGCCAATGTCGAGCCAGCGGTTTACTGCCGGCAGGTTGTATTCCATTATCATGTCGATCAGCCGTTGCAGTTCCGGAGGATCGGTCGCAAAGTCCATCATGATATTCTCGAAGCCGCGCATCCCGATTAGAGTGTCCATGAAGTAGGCGCCGCCGCCCCGGGTCAGGAGACCGCGCTCTTTCTCTGATTGCACACGCGTTTCGATTGCCTCCCAGTCGTCCGCCAACGGATCGGGCGGCACAATGGTTTCCAGCGCCTCCCAGTCCAGCAGCGGATGACCCACTACCTGCCCGATAATTCCCGGCTGAACGGCCCTCCAAAGGCAGCCCCAGCCGTCTCGCTCATATTCCTTGTGGCTGGCCAGAATCCCGTCAAAATTGATTTCGCCTTTCTTCCGCTCGCCGAACAGCCGTGGATGATCCAACACGATGCTCTCGAGAGCTTCCCGATGCTTTAGCCATGCGGCGTTAAGGATAAACGCCGACACGGGTATCCATTCGGGGCCATCGAACTGCAACGCTCTTAAATAATTCTCGCGATTGTTCATCGGGTTATTTCATCATCACGGCAGCCACATGACAAGTACATTGAGCTTGTCCCCGGAAACTGGCGCGGGTGTAAGGTGGAATCGTCTGGGGGTAGGATGAGGCTTGGCGGCCCTGGAAGGAGACGATTCGGTGGCAAAGAAGCGAAGGCGGTTTGCCATCCACCCGCAGCTGGCCGAAGAGCTTCGCACCTGGCGACAGGCCGACGCCGAGCCGGCCGATCGAGTCGTCTCCACCGTGCCGAACATGAAGTGCCTACGGGCCGACCTGGCCCTGGCGGGCATAGCCGACATCGACGAGGCAGGGCGTTACGTCGACTTCCACAGTCTGCGGGTGCTCTCAGCACGCTTCTGGCCGCCAACCGGGTCAGTCCGCGAGCCGCCCAAGCCCTGATGCGTCACAGCGACCCACGGCTGACGGCCAACGTCTACACCGATGAGAAGCTCCTGCCCCTGGCGGCGGAGCTGTTGGGCGTGCCCAGTATCCCGCAGACGGGCGATTCGGGGCAGGTGGGGATTGGGCGTGCGGCTTCGGTGGCGGTGTAGCTGCCTATTGGAGCACGGTCTTCAGACCGTGCGCTTGTGGTGAAGAATGCCATGGTGGCATGGCTGTCTTGTGGCGAGACGAGCGTAACGTTTGGCAGCAGAATCTCGATATTGGCGAGCCCTGGGAAGACATCCCGGGGCTCGTTTCTTTTCCGTCAGGCGGCCACGGCCGTAAGCCCGTCGATCATTCCGCCACGCAGCACGGTTGCAGCAGGAGCGCCGAATGCAGCGCCATTGCAGCGCGTCGCGACGTTGGTTGGCAGGGGCTGGCAACGGTTGGCAAAGGTCGAACGTGGGGCGGTGGGGGTTGGCTGACGGAGTGACAACGTTTTGACGTGTCGCGAGATACGGGCAACAGAAAGGCCCGGCGGCGGTTACCATCGGGCCTTTGGTGCAAGCGGGCGATCGGGCTTGAACCGACGACATTCACGTTGGCAACGTGACGGCCTACCACGTTTAACCAACGCTCAAATAGACGCTTGCGGCGTTAGGACAACCCGAATACAGCACAGTTGCAG
>Ga0114918_10001350_pt1 | contig 21969 bp, 29 predicted proteins | sample LantaG_FD_87015 | JGI IMG/M metagenome (GOLD analysis project Ga0114918, IMG submission 87015) | Deep subsurface microbial communities from Baltic Sea to uncover new lineages of life (NeLLi) - Landsort_02402 metaG | ecosystem: Environmental > Aquatic > Marine > Oceanic > Sediment | place... | reverse complement strand
CGTCTTTGTTTTTCTTGCTCGCGTTGCTCTTTTATATCTTGTTTCATAATAAAAAGGTTGGGGGCTTGCGCCCCCAACCATTACCACTTACGGAGTAGTCAGTTCGGTATTCTGTGCGCGGAGCTTCTCCATCAGACCAATTGCCTGATTTACACCCAATACACTGAACAACTCATTAGCACCATTTCCACCTGCACCACCGCCCATCATCACGACCTGGTCAGGTAGATTAAGTTTAGCGATTTCTGCAGCAACCATCGCATCACGCTTTGCACTAATCTCGAGAGTTACTTTCTCTTTTTCAGAGATGAAACCACCAAGTTCAATTTCCTTCTGCTTAGCTTCTGCAAGAGCAACCATTCGCTGTGCCTCTTGCATTGCTGCTTCCTTTTCCAGCTCTGCTACTTCAAGCTTCTGACTAGCCGCAATAAGCGCTTTCTCTTTGATTTGTAGTGCCTGGAGCTTTTCCTGTTCAGCTTTTGCAACTTCCATCTCAGCAATACCTCTGGATTCTGCAACCTTCACATTCATCTCAGCTTCTTTTTCAGCCTTCATGCGCTTACCGGCTTCAATTTTCTGCTGCGTCTGTTGGCGTTCCTTCTCTACTTCAATCTTCGCCAATTCAGCCTGAAGACTAGCTTCTTTCTTCTTTGCAAATTGGTCGCGAGTCAAAACATCATACTCAACGCTAGTAACAGAGAACTGTGCAATATCAATTCCATACTGCATGAGTGGAGACTCCGCATCAACAATCGGATTTTTATCGGAATTCTCTACAATCTCAGTTGAAAACGCGGTTAATGTTCTACCAGATTCATCAATCTTCGGTTGACCATTAATATCTAATACCGATTTTTCAACTCGACGGAAACGATATAAGCCGTTTTCCAGCTGATCACCAATAATCTTAGCAAATTCAGCTTTACGAGATGTCTGGTTTTCAGATGATGTCATCATAGTAGCTGTAGCTTTAATACAGTTAACCAAATGTGCTCGTACAGATGATTTTACATTACTAATATCAGCTGTAAATTCTCGATGAATTAATAGTCGTTGCTCATCTTGTACTGGCATACGAAAACGAACGATAGTAGAAACTGTTGCAATACCACCATCATTGAATGTAGCGCGAACACTATTATCGTCATCTCCACCTTCTTTATCATCTGCGCTGTAATAAGCCTGTACCGCTTTTGGGTACGTAGTCACCTTCGCAAACCTACGGAGATAAAATCCCGCTTTATCACGAACCGACATATCACCATCCATTGCCTGAATGACCTGATAATTCTCATTATCATTTCGACCGATCATTCCGAAAAACAAACTCAGAATGCCAACAACGATGACAAACCCGAGAACTCCACCAACCCATGCTTTAATGCTTTCCATCTTTCTCCTTCTTTTTTGTTTTGTTACTTGTTTACATATGAGATCCATCTTCTACTCGTGACGTTCACCCTTCGTCACAATCCATTGTCCTTGTGCTTTCTTTGCCGGTCAACTCTGCGTTGGGCACCACGCGATACACAGCGCATCGAGACCCGTTACCAATCCAACATTTGTCTATCGGTTCTGGAACCGTCCACGCCCCGACTTTGCAATCACCATTCGGCATTGCATGGCTGAAGTCCAGTTCCCGCATAGGTTTGTTTGGGAAGCGTTCGCCAGCCTCGTATGTTCTGACGTATTCAAAACCCTCGTACGCTTCGATTTCCTGCTCGCTCATTGGTTCTCCTTGTTAGGAGGAAGATGATCGGACGGCACAGTTGCACTGCCCGTGACGCGACAGTGATGCCCACGTATCTGCTGTCCGGTCTCCAAATCCCAAGATCCTGCTGCTTTGCAAATGCTGTTGTGATGCCCCATCCGATGCCTGAACCACCGAACAAGGCGTTGGAGCGTACAAAGAAAGCTGCGCATTTTGACTTTGTAACGGTGCTCACTATTTTCACGGTTTTCTGTATTCATAGCTTTTATCCTTTTCTGCTTTCCAGCGAGCTGACTCTTCTTTGATTCCATCTTCACGACCGGATATTTTACCGACTGCGAAACCTAGAAGAAAACCAACACCAAGGATAAACGCAATAATCACCAATCCTGCAATGATCCATGAGGTCATATAATTCCTTTCTCTTTCTTAATTAATGTATAGATATAATAATCGATAATGAATATCATATCAAGCAAATTTACAAATCTTTTATAAATTTATTAGTCTTGTATAAATCGTGAATTTCACTATTGATTGTTTCAATAATCTGTGGTGCTTGTAATCCTAAAATCTCAACACAAAACGGACAAAAATAAATATTTGTTTGAAGATGTACTATGTTGAGGTATTTGACATCGTCAAGCCACACACCACACATTGAGCAAGAATTTTTGCTTCCTGTATTTTTTGGTTTTGACCATGTAATTTTAGTTTGGTTTTTATTAGTACTAAAAAATTCAATTTGTATATCCTCAGCAATAATTTTTGACTTCTTAATTTTACGCAGTAAACCTTTTAATCTTAAACTCTCACTTCTAAGATTGGTAAGCTTTACTTGTGACCATTTTTGTATAGTATGAGTAATATCTGCAATGCACTGATCATAACAATCGGAAATGTTTTGTTGCACTGTAAAACGAAAGTGTTCTATATCAGCAGTACGCTTATCTATTGGAAAGGAGTATGCACGATGCTGCTTAGGAGTAAAAGAGTTATAATCTTTTCCGAGATAAGTTTCACCGTATTTGATAAAATACTTTTTCATCTCTTTTTGACACCATCAGCAAATGCATGTTGCAAGGTAGTCCAAGTTTGGTTCAGATCTGACGTAGGAATGTTTAATTCATATCCATCTTTAAATTTAACAAAAACAGTATTCTCTCTTTTTCTAAGCCAAAGAACATTCTGTGCATTAATGATATGATTCGGCATTACAAGCCAATCTGGTGCAGCAGTGCTTTCGTATGTTGCTATTATTTTTGATTTAAGATCCTCGTCTGAAGTTGTTGTGTGTGTGTGGGGTGTATCAGGCATCGGAGGAACGTGCATCTGTGTATCTTCTGATTCTTTCATATACATATACCCTTTAATGAAAAAAGCGGAGGGGATTGCTCCCCTCCGCTTGAATGTAATCTTAGTCTACATCTTTATCTGAACTCTTTGCACCAATTCGAAGTGCGTCAAGTCCTCGTTCAGCCGCAGTACCCGCCAGCACCTTCTTGAGCTGATCGATGCCATTGACACCTAACAGCATTCCGAGAGCACCTTCAGACTTCGGCAGATTTTCAGCAATCGTCGTCGCCAGCTGCTTATCACCCAGACCAGTAATTGCGTTAACCAATTCAGGTGTAACTGCACTCCAGCGACTCTTATATGCGCTAACTTCAGTTTCCAGCTCAGACTGCATTACTGTCAACCGTTGCTTATCACTTTCATTACGCGTGCAAGTTTTGCAGCAGCAATTGCATCCAGTGCTTCTTGACTGTCGACATCAATAGCAAGTTTTGCATCACTTAGCTTCTTCTGATCTGCCAGAACCTGTAGTTCAATTTCTGCCTGTTTTGCAGTTGTTACAGCCTGCAAAGTAGCAATCTGCTGCTTGATAACTTCAATCTGCGATGCCTGTGTCAAGCGCCGTTTTTCAGATTTGAGCATCAGCGTCTCTCTGACCGCATCATGCTGTGCCTTGATCAATTGCTCTGCAATCGATCGATCACCGATCTGAATATTAAGCACATCCACATCACAGATACGCATACCGTTTTCACCAAACGCTCTACCGGTGCGACCCTTTTCAGTAGCTGCACCGAGAACGATGTCACGAATAATATCAATTGAGCCTGCATTGAAAGTCTCAATATCAACCTTTGTAACTGCATTACGGATCATTGAACGCATATGATCAGTTAAGTACTTGACGTAGTTCTCAACGTCGTACCACTTCTCAGGCTTATCTTCAAAGTTAACCGTATACGATAACGTCAAACCAACCTTCACCAGATCAGAAGTTTCTGCTTCAACATAATCCGTGATCTTATTGTTCGTTACTCGTAAGTAAACTGTCTTCAACAAATCCTGGGTGGATTTCGGACAGCCACGCGACAGCTTAGTCACTTCAAGCGATTCATCGTATTCGAGTAATACTGTTGTAGGTCCAACAACAACTCGACGATTTCCAGCCTTGTCAACGATTTGAACAGCATACCCCGTCCAGATGTTGATCGCGACCGCTCCTTCATATTTCGTATTAAGAGTAATCGTCCGCGGAGGGGTGAAGTTACGATTGCGTGTCATTTTGTCAGAAGCAAACCGCTCCATATTCATCAGACTCGAACCATAAATGTCCCGTGCATTTCTCTCAAGTGTCTTCGAGAGAACAGCTTCATTGACGTCATAGTCGTCATCGTCATCATTCATTGAACGAGCAAGCTCATACTCTTCGAGAAGTTTATGATTTGCTGCAACTGCTTCTGAGTTACCTGGGAACCAAAGCTGACAGGTCTTTGGATCGAGGGCCTTGCGAACAATGACCTCTTTCCGTGGATCCGGAAGGTACATCTTTGGTCCCTTAATCAGTGTAACACCACCATTCGCCTTATTCAATACATAGCGAGCTTCACCCTTCGGGATTGCAATCGCATAGTGAATAAGATCCTGTCCGTACCGAATCAAGGCGTGCTCTGGACGAGGATAGTAGATTCTCATCTCGTTTCCGGTAATAAACAGTTCATCACCAGCCTTGTAAGACTTTCCTTCCTCTTCATATTCGGCAATCACCTTAATATAAAGACCCATGTTCTCATTAAGTTCCAGAGCTTTGTACTTTGGAGATTTATTCTGAAGAACAAACTTCTCTGTCGGATCTGGAATAACAACGGCAGGACCCTTCACATACCGCTTCTCACCATCTTCACCAAGAAGAATAGCATACGTCAACCGCTGCAGAGTTACTGCATCCCGAATAAGACTTCCATCCTTATCAGGAACAACTTCTACACCAGTTGGTAGAATATAGAAACTAACATCTGAACCGGTGATGTTAATTAAGCGACCTGTCGTCAGATCTTTGATTCGTGCATCAATGGCCTTTTTGGCTTTGGTGTCATCGGTGCCGTCCGTCGCAGCTTTAACAACCGCTTCGCCCCAATTCTTCCTTGCCTCTTTATCATTATATACACGTACTACAAGATACTGATTTGATCGGAGCTGATGTCCGTCAATCAATTCAGCATGCTGTCCTGGGAATAATGCAAAATTTGCAGGTCCTGGAATAACAACCTTGCAACCTTGCTGCAGACTTACTGCATCTGACGCACCGCGTGTTGGGTGTTCTTTTTCTGCAGATTTAGCAACAGGGTTATGAAGAACAATATACTGCCCTTCTTTTGCTGCAACTTCTTGGCAGATAGCTTCCTGTTTGCTTACTCGCAGAAACTTACGATTTTCGTGATCGTAAATTACCGGTGAATCTGTTTCTGCAACGGATGTCTTATTCGGTCCAACGATAACTTGTACGTTACCGTTTGTACCATCCTGAAGCAAGGCATATTCACCTTGTGCCAGGACTAAGTCACCTGTTCTACCTCCCGGCATCCGGGGCTCTTGATCATACTCTCTAACAGCCATATATCCTCCTCATTTTTTGTTTAACACATAACCTCTTCATCAATGCCTATATAATATGAAATTTTAAAAATAAATCAAGATTGATTTTTCAAAAAATGATTATATTATAAAGGTATGAATTTTAAGAAGTTTATTCATTTTAAAGATCGAACAGGATCTGTTATCGGGCTAGTTTTAGAACTAATAACAAATTCTGGAGACCTGGTTATAATACAACCGTATTCGTGGCAATCTGATGAAGGAAACTGGACAAGATTAAATGAAAATGAGAAGCTTAATCGATTAACGATAGACTTACGACGTGTTACAGAAATAAAGTATTTTGATGATTATGAAACGTTTATTACCGAGTATTTTGCTGAACTCCTCTAAACTAAAACCTAGAGGAATGTATGTTATTAAAACAGGAGATCGTCAAGGCGGTTTTCTCATTTGGATTAAAGAGCAAGACTTAAAGAAGACTCATGCATTTCTTTTTTGTCCTAATCCAATGGAAGCTCTATTTTTATCACAAATAGAAATCAAGAATGAACTTAAAACTGGTGGAATCGAATTTGTTGAGCAACTTCCTGTAGAAGTATATGAGGTATGTTGCGCGAATTGGACCTACTACAAAGAAAAGAGTTAAAATGAGTGTGAGAAATTTAATACTTGATGGTACTAATCTAGAATTTCGTATTTTTTATGTAGCACAAAGCTATAAAAACCACAACGGTGCAAATACCTTAGAATTAATGTCACGCTTTTTAGTTACGTTTAAAAAATTAGTCGAACGATTCGATCCAACTGAAGTTTATGCATCTTGGGATAAAAAGCTAGCGTATCCCTCGACAAATTTTCGAAAAGAGATTCTTGAGGGACAATATAAAGCTGGTAGATCAAAACCGGATAATGTTCATGAATTATACGATGAGGAGCCAAAAATTATAAAATTGCTTTCATCTCTTGGAGTAAAGCATATTTTTCCAAATGTACTTGAAGCAGATGATGTAGTTGCGTGGTTAGCAAGAACTTTACCGGGCGATACAATTGTTGTATCTGGAGACCACGATCTTTTACAGCTTGTAAACGAGGATACTTCAGTCTGGGATTTAAAAAGATTAACTACACAAGATAATTTTATGGAACAAATTGGAATCGAGCCTAAATACTTCAAGCTATATAAGGCTATAATGGGCGATAAATCTGATAATATACCAGGACTACCAGGTCACGGTAAGGTTCGTTCTGCAAAGCTTGCAAAAGATTGGGAAGATGCAACAGTCACTAGCGAGTATAGAGAGATTGTTGAGCGAAACTTAAAGCTTGTTGATTTAGATTATGGATTTACAATAGAAACGGGTGAACTAGATGCGTATAAGATGCAGTTCGAAAAAGAAAAGATAGTTTCCCGAGGCGATATTGATCAGTTTAAGCAACTTTGCTTAGAATATGGTCTAGATAAAGAAGTCGAGCAAATAAAGGATTGGAAGAAGGTATTGACAAGGAACAATTTAGTTTCAATCATTAATACGTTATTTTCATAAGTATTTTAAAGGAGAATATTATGTACGAAGGAACTGTGCAACCAACACAACAGAGATGTACCGCTTGCGGTAATCCAACGAATCCACGAGAAGATAGAAGTTACGACCGGTTCGCAAAAGAAACCATTGTCGAAGCTACATGGGTGTGCTCAAGATGTGGTCACCGCTTTGCATCTGGGATCGTTGAAAGAATAAAGGATAAAGAATAAAGAAAAAGGATAATGCATTTGAAAGCCGAAAACAATTTGATATTTGAAAACTATATAAACAGCCTTCTAATTGAAAGGAGTATAGGTATTAGACTACAACAAATTATAGACGCAGGTAAAGATGTTGTTGTAAACACTAATATCAATCCACCTGTTGTAGTTTTTAATACTAATAATTCAGGTAGTTCACCTAACGATTCGATTATGACAGGTGCAGTACATGAAACTATAAAAGAACTTATTGCTGGTCCGGAAATATCCGGTGAAGGTGATCAGTCTTTAAATAATCTTACAAGAGCTTTTCGGGAACCACAGATGTGGAAAAGGGTTATTAATGTTTCTCAAATACCACCTAATGCTGTTATCGTTAACCACAAGGGGCAAATTGTAACATCTTATTACGATATAAACTAAATACATGACAACAAAAAAACAAAGTATATTAACAGAATCACTAGAAGAGGTGATCTCTGAGGATTGGAATGGTGCTGGGATCGGTGGTACTGGATCGGCTGCGAGAGGTCGAGGAGTGCCGCAGAGTCAAACTGGTAATAAGCCGTGGCAGCCTGGCTCCCCACCTTTTCGTGGAATGACTGGCTCTCCTGGTGGCATCAATGTTCAGGATATTGCACAAGAGGGAGAAGAACTGATGAAAACTGGAGGAAAGAATAAAATGTTTCCTCTAGAGGGTGTAAATGAGAATCTCGCTGATGCATATATTCAGCTTACAAATGCGGAAATCCAGTTGAAGTCTTGTGTCAAGTACAATAAGGTATTGACAAAGGACGCAGAGAAAAAGCTTGTGTTAGAGAATTGTTTTCGAAAAGTAAAAGTCATCAAAGAGATGATAAAAAGTATTACACGAGATTTTGATCGCATAACATTATCATGAAAAAAGATTTAAGAAAGATTCCTGGAATCAAATTCGATACTATTAAGTGGAGTGAAGCACAATTAATGGGACGCTTTATGCTGACCATCGGTGATGCAGAAGAATTATGCCGTAGAACTAAATCAGGACTACCAAAGAACAAAATACTAAAAGATTGGTTCTTTGATCAAGTGACGGAGTGCCTAGAACAATCAATAAAAAATATTAAAGAAGGTCGTAGTAATGTCACCCCAAGTTAAAGCTTTTTACAAATCAATTTGTACTGTTCTCGGAGTTGCTGCTGGATGTGGTACAGGTGCAGGGTTAATTTTCAAAAGCACAAGTATAGGTATAGGAGTAGGCTTGATTTTACTTGTAGCACAATTTCTGGTTGGATATATTGCGAGTATCCGTCGAGATCAAAAGCAAGAGGTTTTGGCTCAGGATATAATCAATGGTGTGATGAATGGTGCACAGGAATTACGTGTTCCTATTGTATTATCTTGTGCATATTGCAATATGCAAAATCGAGTACCACTCTCGTTAATGGAAGACAATAGTTTTGAATGTGTTTCATGTAACCAGCCAAATAAAGTATATATGCAATTTTCGACCGTAAGAGTAACTCAACCACTGTCGAGTAAAATAGAAATACGCGAAGTGAATGACGAGCCAACTCAGCGGCAAACTACAATAAACGAACCTATTCAACTCACATGACAAATGCACCAATAGATTTTATTGAAACGGAATCAATAAAACAGGTTGTTAAAGAAAAAGGACAACCTGCAACAATTCCGCTATCAAGACCTACCGAAATTATTCCACTAAAAGTTAGTATTGACGCAACTAGTGAGGAATATTGGTCTAGTAAAAGTCGAAAACTATCTCAGCAATACCAATATGGGGTTGCACTAGGTAAGTTTGGCAATAATGCTAACACTATTTCGAATTTTTATAAACGACTCTCTACTGCAATTATAGAGACTACAAAACAACAATGCAACCTAGAAAACAAGTCTACTGAAGATTTATCTTGCCATTTCGATGTAATTTCTAATATAATAAAGATATTAGCAATAGAAGTGGAAAGAAAGAATTTAACACAGATGACAACGGTAGACTTTTTGGCCTGTTTGCATGGGTTTATAGAGTCGTATATAAAAAATTCAATAGAAAGTTAGTTTATGATAAACACAAATGAGATGACGGATTTTCAGGTATCTCGCTGGTATGCACTATATGAGGCTGTTAATTTTATAGCAGATGAGTGTGAATCGAGAAATATTGATTTTGAGTCAATACGTCTAGAACCATTACATATTAAAAAATATGTAGAAAAGACGTGTGATATTTTTGCAAGGCGATTACAGGAGCAGCGCGAAGATGCAAAGAGACAAGTAGAACAAAAAATATATAATGCTGTAGCGGAGAGACAAAAACATGTTGTATATTCTTGATCATAAATTTACTGCAGGTGCAATACAGTCGAGCCCAATACGCGGCGGATCTGTTACTGAACAAATTGCATTAAACAAACGACAATCACGAGTACCTATTGACAGTGGATTTGAGCCTGGTAAGGTATACAAGTTGCTGTATATTTCACCTCTTAGAGAAGACGGTCAATTAAAGGTTAAATATTTGTTCCAAAATATAAACACTAAACAAACGATCGAGAAAATATTTTCAGATTGTTCTGCAGGTGATGATTTTATAGCACAAATTTCTGGTGAGACTGATAAGCTACGAGATCAACGCAATCAAATTGCGGCATCACTAGCCGAGAGTTAATATCCACCATATACATCGTCTGCTGTATTATCGTAGTTCCATGATTTCTTAGATTCATCATTTACGTTCTGATCGTATGGTGGATCTTTTCTATCTTCTGGCATTGGTAAAGCTGATGCAGGTGGCCATCCAGTTCCGTTTTCACTAGAAATAAGACCATATTGAGTCTCATCTGACGGTTGTGAACTACCAGGCTCTCTTGGAGCATTTGGTTGATAGCTATAATCGAATCTCTTAGCGTGGCAGATCCATACGTAGTGGCCTTGTAGTGGGTTATAATTAAGAGTTAAATTTTCATCTCTTCGTTCTGTGATTTCGTAACAAGGCGCACCACGTATGAGTCTACTAAATGATTCTGGATCATCGTAACCAGATAATGCATTTTCATCTGTATCACAATCTCCTGCAGGTATATCCACGAGTCCATCAGAACATATCAATGAGTATGGATCTGCGGCATCTTCACAGGACGTAAGAGGAGCATTAGCGGAAACATTGATATCATCGGGGCCACCTGGCCTATCCCATCCAAGCTCTATCATACGAATAACATCACCTGCTTTTGGTTCTGCACCGTTACCGAACTGCTCGTAGAATGTTTGTATAGGGATAATGAAAGTTACATCTGATTCAGTTTGAATACCGAATTTTGAAAGTAGTAAAGAATCGTTTTGAAATTCAGCAAGAATTGGAAATCCTTTTGGTGGAACTACAAAAGGAGCTAGAGGCTCTTCACCGTAAAGAAAATCATGAGCGGATAGCTTATAATCATAAACAAAGTAGTCGATGAACGTTCCGTATAATTGTGTTATCTCTTTCCAATAATTTTGGTATATACGGCGCTCGTTTTGGTTTGCCTCTTTACGATTAAATCTGAAATTTGTTCCATTAGCACATTTCATTTAATTATTCTCCCATACCCATTTGGAAACTGCCAATAGCTTTTCCAGCAGCGCTTATTCTCTTTTTGCGAGTTTTACGGCGCGGCTTATACAAATAGTAAACATTCGGTTTTAATCTTACCATCTGAATGCCTGTTGATCCAAGATGCTTCATCGGCTTGCCGCTATCAGGAATATTGAATTTATATTTAGTTGCAATATCATAGACTTGTGGTTTGGAAACACGCCATACACCTGATGACGCTTTCTTTGCAACGTCAACCATTTTATTGCTTACATCCATCTTCTGGACAAATGATCCAATTGTCTGGGAAAGCTTTGGTCCTTTTACTCCACTCTCTTGAGATTTTGGAGTTTGTTTAAGACTCTTTCTACCGATACCACGAGCCATTTTATACTTATGAGAACTAAGCGGATCTTTTGCTTTACGGATCTTCATTTTACCGAAACGCTTAAGGCTTTCATTTATAGTTTGTTGTTCAAAAGTTTTCATTAAAATATATCCTCTGATGCTTGTTGAGTGGCACTGGAAAAATATTTATCAAACGATATATTTACAGGCTCCAACGCCTGTGTAACATAGAATGTTTCAAAAGCTTTAAAAGGGTAAATTGGCTTGAGATTACCGACTTGAATCATTTGTCTGTCTCGTTGATCCTGTAGAATTTTACATTCTTTACCTTTCAGTCCGTTAATAGCCCAGATTAGTTTTACTATAATTGGATCTTCATCAAAGTCATTATATATACAAGAAATTTTTGATCTTACACTTTTATCTGTATATATGTTAACAACAGGAAGTTCATGTCTGAATATTGGTATAATTTTGTAATATTTATTTTTAACTAAATTCATTTCAAAAGTTTCCATTTTATGCCTCTAAGAAATCTGCTCCCATTTTACTTTGCTTGATGGTTTGGTTAATATCGTATTCCTTATCAACATCGAGTAGTTGATCTATCTTTTTAGTTATTTTAGTATAATAGTATTTTTCGAGAAGCTTAAATGTGACATTCTCCGGTAGGTATTCTTTCTCACTGTAATATAAAATTTCTTCAACTGTTGTTGTTTGATCAGTTGCTAATCTACGAAGCGCGTCAACACTACTATAGATTGTTGTTAAATAGTGAATACTATCTCCTAATTGATCTATCTTGCGCTGCAGCTCGTGGCGTATTTGTTTTAGATTATCGAACCCTATATTTTTTAGTTCTTCGAAATTAATTAAGTTACGATGTATTTTACCTGTTGTTATATCAATACTACTAATTGTCTCTGTAATTCGAGACATAAATGAGGTGATACCAGGATTTAGTATTTCTGGCAATCTAGCCCATCGTTCATTTGCTATATCGTAAACTGCATCTAAGCTATCATAATCAACATCATCTGGTATAATGTAATAGTTAATAGGATGTTGTGTCCCAATCGCTAGACGGCCATTTAGTCTTCTAAGATTAAACAATACCTCTGCAACAGAGATACTATCGATAGCTTCTGGATCAGTTTCAACGTTAACATCAATGCTAGTTTTAGGTGTCCAATCGTGTGTCAGTATATCACCAGTAATATAAAAGTTTACAACAGGCACAACTGATGCTAGTGCTTGAATGTCTTGTAGTATTTGTGCTTTTATACCATCTCTGAGAATAGGTGTACCCTCTCCATCGAAAAACTGGAATACTTGGGGATCTAAAGTATCACGTGGAATATCAACAACTGCTTCTGTGATTAAAATTGCTCTATTTATTGCTCTTTCAAAATTCATTAAATTCTCCATTGATATTAATATTTAAGTCTTTTCGATGTAATTCACGTATATCAATTTAGCCAATAAAAAAGCGGAAACAAATTAATGCTTCCGCTTTTTTGAAATATATACAGGTCAAATTAATCAAAAACGCTTCGGCCTGCTTTACCCATCTCCGACTTCACAACCATGCTACCTTTTGACTGCATGTGTGATGTACGATCTGGGAAAGAACCGAGCTTACCGTTTGAACCTTTACCTGGTCCGCCAGCACTAGCCTTACCAGCTGCTGTCTGCTTTGATGTTACAGCGCTATGCTTAACCTTCTGGCTACCCTTTGATTGCATCTGGGAGGTGCGATCTGGGAATGCAGATAGTTTGCCATCTGAACCTTTACCTGGTCCACCAGCTTTACCACCACCGCCTTTGCCGTATGTTACAGCTTCTGGAACAACTGGCTCTTCCTCACCAAATCCTTCACCGCCCATTTCATCCTCACCGAAACCTTCTCCACCCTCTTCTTCTGACTCTTCATCAAAAGCACCGAGCTTCTCTGCAATTTCAGTTAAGCGATCGATAATCATTCGTAGCTCTGTGGCTACATCGACTTCCTCACCGAGATCATCATCACCTTCACCGTCTGGTGGGAAATCTCCCATTTCATCATTAAATTCATCTCCACCTGTCTGCTCAAGTGGGCTCTCATCATCGCCGAGTTCCTCTTCAATTAATGTAGCTTTAAATAATTTGTCAAAACTGCTTTCTGGTAACATTTCGTCCATATCCCTTTCTTTCATAATTTTTCCGTGACCCGGATTTAACTTCTTATCCATCTCCTTTGGAGAACCAACAGCCTTTGCAGCAGGACTTTCAACACCTAGCCCAGATGCTTTTTTAGTATCTTTATCTAGCATACTCTGGCCCGGCTTTGCCATTCCAGGTGCGTCGACCGTACCTTTCATTTGATTCTCAAGTACTAATTCATATTGTTCTGCTAACATATCTCTCATTTTTTAAATCTCCTTAGACATAGTCTGATGTGTCTTTTAATTATTTATTGTAATCTTCTCCAATTTTTTCATAAATATTTATGTTATATTGAGAAAGGTGTTGTAGTTTTAAATAATTATTAATTCCCCTTTAAAGCCACAGAGGATAATATTTATGAATAACAAGATGGAGAACGAACTGATATTTGAAGGATACTGAAGCATATTTTGGATAATATATGAGAGCTGAAAATAATTTAATTTTTGAGAGATATATAAGGAGTTTAAACGAAACATCTAAATCACTATCTAGAATAGTATATTGAAATGAACACAGCGAAGACAATAATGAATAAGATAACAAATTTTGAAAAGTATTTCAACTCTTTTCTAATATCCGAAAGGTTTGATCCTAAGGAGTACGGCAATTATATTCCATCGATTGGAAATGTTCCTTGGATGGGAGATGACGTATATTCATATAGTTTTTATAGTGGTGGTGATGTATCGCATATATGGGTTGCTAGTGAGATAGAACCCGGTTTTTTTAAAGTAGATTTCGTTGCTTCAGCTCCTGTGAGAACTGAATATGGTAATATAACTAAACACTCATTAAATGTTTTACAAAAAATAGCAGGAATAACTTATAACTTTATTAAAATGATGCAACCACAGAAAATTATCTTAATCGCAAAGAATGAACAATTATATCGCATTTACGGAAAGTTAATAGTACAGATAGCCCCCTATTTACCGAATTATACTGTTAGAGATATTGACGTTCAAGGACATAAAGCGAGGTTAATAGAAAGAAATGAAAATAGATCCTAAAAAAATGGTTGATGATGTAGAGCTATCTGATAATCAAACATATCTGCGTAATAAAAGATTACCACGCGCTGATGCTGAGTTTGAGTGGACTCCACAGCGAATTGCGGAACTAAAAAAATCTAAAAATGATCTCGGATATTTTGCACAGAATTACTTTTTTATTGTTGATGTGGATGAAGGTAAACGAAAAATTGATTTATATCGTTCTCAAAGACGAGTTTTAAAATCACTGACTAGTAATCGATTTGTAATTGTAAATGCATCGAGACAGGTTGGGAAAGCGCTTGCACTAGATACCCCAGTACCTACTCCGGCAGGCTGGACGACAATGGGTCAACTAAAGGACAATGATGTTGTATTCGGCTCTAACGGAGAACCTACTAGAGTTGTTCGTGCACATGATATCTTGTATAACAGAACTTGTTACGAAATTGAGTTTAGTAGCGGTGAAAAGATAATTGCAGATGAAGATCATAGATGGTGGGCGCAATCTCATTATGATAGATGTCATAAAAGAGTAGGTAGAATATATACAACAAAAGAATTTCTTAATAAGCTTACAGTTAATCAGAAATATCCACAATTAAATTATTCTGTACCAAGTGCGCCAGCTTTTGAATACCCAGAGCGAGATCTTTTAGTTGATCCGTACCTACTTGGTTATTGGTTAGGTGACGGATTTTCGAGAGCTCCAGCTTTGAGTGTATCTCGTTTTGATGTAGAAGAGGCAAGAAGGTGTCTTGATATTGATCCAGATATTATCCGTGAAGAAATAACACAACCGGATGGTCATTATATTTTATGGATAAATCAGGACAAATATAAAGACGGTAAGAGGTTAATCACATTGCTTAGGGAATTAAATGTATATCGTAACAAGCATATACCTGAAGTATATTTACGAAGCAGTAAGGCACAAAGATTAGAACTGTTAAAAGGGTTAATGGATACAGATGGATCGACAGTAGGAAAAAAATGTGTATTTTACAACACCAATGAGCAACTAGCTGATGAAGCTCTAGAACTTGTTAGATCACTAGGATTACATGCTACTAAAAATGTATTTTTAAAAAACATGAATCCAAAGCAAACAAAAATTGGTAAACCGATGTTTCGCATTACTTTTAGTTCTCCTTTTCCTGTATTTAAATTTAAACGAAAAATTGATAAACAAAATTGTAATGTTTCTATAAAACAAGTAAACCATTATATTAAAAATATAACTAAAATCCAATCAGTACCTGTTCGATGTATAACAGTGGATGCAGAAGATGAATTATTTACAATAGGAAAAACTAATATTGTTAGTGCAAACACCACTCTTATGACCATTTATGCTTTATGGTATACTTGCTTTCAATCAAATAAAAGAGTTGTTATTGTAGCCAATAAAGAAAAAACGGCTATTATGATTCTTCGCCGTATTAAAATGGCTTTTGAAGAATTACCTAACTGGCTCAAACCTGGTCTAGCTACATGGGGCGGCACTGAAGTTATTTTCGGCAACGGATCTAGTATAGCTATTTCAACTACAACTGGTAGTGCAGTTCGTGGTGATTCTGTAAACTGTATTACTGGAGATAATATTGTTACGGTTCGAAATAAAAAGACAGGAAAAATTGAAGACATCGAGATGTCTGAATTGTTTAATAGGGTTAAAATTAATAATAGATTGGATATAAAATTAGATGAAAAATGAAAATGAGTTAATATTTGAGAGGTTTGAAAGATGATTAATAAATTTTGCTTCCATGAGACAAGTATAGATAACGCTCTTCTTATTTTGATGCGTGAGGAAATTTGTCCACTTTGGGATCTTGTTGATAGCGAAGATGAGCGAAATGTTATATCACAAGAAAGAGGATCGAAAAATTATGGTGATTATGTTTATACATCTACATTTAGTAAAAAGATAGATGATGAATACCTATATTGTGGTACTTGGTCGGATCCAGATGTACTTTTTACTATCAAAACTAATAAAGATATTATATTGCGTAGCAAATATAGTAAAGTAGAGGGGGGAATTCTACAAATAAAAGGCTGTGTTAAAATTAAAGATATTTATCATATAAATATAGAACCAAATATTATAAATGACGATAATATGTCCGAAATACTTAAAATTAAGCGGATAGCTGTTGAAAGAGGTATTCAATTCACAGTCAAAGACAGAAGCGAAATTATTAAATTTTATATAGAAGAACAATAATGGCTGATTTAACAAATTTTGATGTATTTGAGAATACAGAATATGAAATCTTGACCGAAGAAGGGTTTAAAGATTTCAAAGGAGTTTTCTGTGGTAAAAATCCGAACAAAATTCATTTAACTTTTCAATCTAATAAGCAACTAATTTGTACACCAAAGCATAAATTAATGGTTAATGAAACTGATTATGTTTTTGCAAATGACCTACAAGTTGGAAACAAGATTTTCAATGATGTTGTTAAGTCGATTAATGAATTTGAAAATGATGAGGAAGTGTTTGAATTTCTTGAAATTGAAGATACTCATACATATTTTGCAAATGGTATATTAAGTCATCAATGCATCATTATCGACGAAATGGCTCACATTGAATCTCATCTTATTGATGACTTTTGGGCATCAGTTATTCCTGTTATTTCGTCATCTCGAAAAGGAACTACAAAGATTTTTGCTGTTAGTACTCCGAAAGGTACAGGTAACAAGTTCCACGAAATTTATTCAAAAGCACAGCGAGGTGAGGCTATAGAAGGTAGAATTTCTTGGCATGCAGAGAATATTCATTATAGTGAAGTACCAGGACACGGTAAAAAGTGGATTGCAGATATGAAGGCTGCTCTTGGTAACGATGAGCAATTATTTGCACAAGAGTTTGAGTGTGTATTTTTAGAGACAGGAGAATCTGCTATTGATGCATCTGTTCTTGAAGACTATAAAGAGCAATGCAGATTACCTCTGCAGACGTTTGAAGATGGACATTATAGAGTTTGGGCTGAACCTCAAGCAGGCCATATATACGGTATAGGAGTTGATGTTAGCGAAGGCATCGGACGAGCAGCATCTGTAGCGCAAATATTTGACTTCACAGACTTAACGCATATTGAGCAAGTTGCATGCTATCACAATAACGCAATTCACCCAACACGATTTGCAGAAGTATTAAACCGCATCGGAAACCATTGGGGTAGACCGCCGATGTTAATCGAGAGAAACAATTGCGGTGGTGAGGTGATAACTTCACTGAATGAGAAGCACAACTATCATAATCTAGTTAGTCATAATCCATCGAATCTTAAGTACGGAGATATACGGCAAGGTATTTATTCACATACTAATACCAAGTATAATGGTGTAATGAATATGCGTTATTGGATGAATACTCTTAAGGTTGTTAAAATATACGATATTGCAACTGTTCAAGAGCTTCAAACATTTGTACGGTATCCAAACGGCACTTGGAAGGCTAAGCAAGGCAATCAGATTTATGATGATAGAGTATTGTCTCTAGTCTGGGGTCTATATGTTCTACAAGAAGAGATTTGTCAACAGCATTATGAAATCGTTGCGTATGATGATCAAGGTAAACCGCTTAAGATTCAAAACTATACAATTACAGAACCAGGTATATTTAAACTAGATGACTTCTTCCAGAAGAATGAAAATGCTCCACTACCGACGATTATCGGATCATCTCCAACATCAGGACAATTTTCACCAGGAGGCCAAGGAATAAACGAACTACACCAAGCAGGTTGGAGCAGTCTATGATAGGTTCGTTTAATCAATATTATCAGATATACTCGAAAGAGTATGGAGAAGATCGCGTTAACGAGATACTAGAAGTAGTTTATGATGCTATTTTGAGTGAAGTAGGTATTAATTGGTTTGGAACACATGACGTTGATCCGGTGATATCTCAAGCAGTATTTGACGCTGATTCAGAAATGAAGTCGAATGTATGGAAACTTTTTGCCGATAATAATGGTAATTTTCGATATGAGATTATGTTTGAATATCTTGAAGAAAAGGGATGGCTAGAGCAGAGAAAAGCGAAAGATTTGATGGACACGAAAACTTTTAAACTTTTACCGAGAAAGGGTAAAGAGGTCGATTATTGGCAGGAGGTATTTTAATGAGTAACATAACACAACCACATTTAAACAAACTTAGGAAAGATAAATTTGTAGTTATCTTGACACTACCTAATATAATGAAGCAGTTACAATCGAGATCTACAAGAGAAGATAAATTTATAAATCTGGATAGTCTACAATTTTCTGTTTATAACATTAATATACCGAGTGTAACTGTACCTGAGCATCAAATACACTTTGGCCAACAGAATTATAATATAACTTCGTATGATAGACCAGCATATGCTCCTGTTGTGATTAATTTTGAAGTCGATAATGAATTTAAAAACTATTGGGTTCTTTGGAAATGGCTACAGCTTTTAAATGACCCTACTACAGCGGCTTACGCCGGAAAAGGAATCTTTCCTGAGGGTGCGCCTGTTCTTGATCCAAAAATCGTACCTAATTATCAAACAACAATTATAGCAAATGCAATGGATGAATATAACAATGAAAAAGCAAGATTTGTATTCACTAATTCATTTATAACTACATTAGGGGAATTAGACTATAATTACAGAGATTCAGGTCAGTTGCAATGTAGTTTTACATTTGTGTTTAATCGACTGGATATTGAACTACTGGATGATGGAACAGATACACAGAAATTTGCATAAAACTGTATATTTTATCGTGTGTATAGTGTCGTCTGTCCCGAAAATATTATCCAAAGAACAATAAATAATTAAAACGAATAGGAGTTTTACCATTCAAAGAGGAGAATAATATGCGAACAATTGAGAGCCCAGGCGTAGAGATAAGAGAAATTGATTTAAGTTTTAATACCGAGCTTCCAGTAGGCACAACTGTTTTCTGTGCTGGTTATGCCCCACAAGGTCCTACAGATGAACTTGTTAACGTAACTAGTATTTCAGAGTTTGAACAGATTTATGGCCAACCGGAGAATGCTGCAGAGCGGTATTTCTATCACACATGTAAACAAGTAATGCAAGCTAATGGCACATTGCTTGTCACTCGTATTCCTTACGGTTCAGGTGGAGGAACAGGATACACATCTAATTATAGTGTTCTTGCTTTTCCATGCTTTCCGTGGAATTCAGACATCGATGAATATGCAACCGGCATTACAGCAGCCACATATTCATCAGTACTTGCAGGTAGCTGCAACAGGTCAAAACTGGAATAATACTTATAATGTTTATAGTGCTGTTTCCGGTACTGAGCCAAACTATGCAGGATTTAGTGGATTAACAGTAAGCCTATCTGGTGAAAGTTCAACTACAAGGAAAGCGGTAACATTTACTCTTTCTGGTGGAGCTTTTGTATCTAATGATAGTGCATGGACAGGTACATATACACCAGTCGATAGTGATTATGATTCGTTCCGTTGGAAATTTAGTTCACAAACAGAATCTATTTCTAATGTAAAGATTACAACAACATACGAAGCATCAGGCATTACTGCTGCAACCACACCGAAATTCTCAACAGCAGAGAATTACTATTTAGGTCAACCAGTTCACACAGTAGTTAACGAAGAGATTTATCTTCAGTGGCTACAAGGTGGAATTAACTGGAAAGACGGACAGATGCCATCTGGTTACACAACTACAGAGGCTGCATTGTTATCAAACGTCGGCTATAACGGTCTAATCGTTGTTAACGAGATTAAGTCTGTAATTGACGAAACATTCGGTGGATATTATATCGCGATTGCCGATAACTCGAAGATTGATAAAGGTTCTAATTTCGATTCAGTATTAAAAGCAAAGACTATTAATAGTTCTACAACTAACACAGAATGGTTGACGCTCAATACTGACCGTTTAGCATTTGCACTAACTGGTACGTATCGTCAATCACCAGGCTGTATTTCTGAAATAGTTGAGACTGTTCCAGGATGGGAATTTGGTAATGAAGGTCAAGGTGGTTATACTGACAGTATTATATTTACACAGTTCAAACTACGCCCATCATTATATAACGCCGAGGATCGCGTTCTTGATAGAGTTGTTTCAGAGACTTACAGCGGCTCGTTTGATAGTACTCGTACTATTAATAATCCACGTGGTGGATCACCTCTAAACTATTATCTAGAGGACGTTATTAACAATGAATCAACCACAATGAGAGTATTTATTAATCCAAATATTTCCGAGAGAAGTGGTCTATGGTTCGATCCACAGAATGGTTTACCAATCAAGAAGATTCGAGTAGCTTGCGGTGCAAAATCAAATACAGATGAGTATGGAGTTGCATTGAGTGATAATCCGACTAACCCAGCAGAGCCTCACGGTAAAGCAAAAGTTGTATTTGATCTATCTAGTGCAGATAGTTATCTAGTAAATGCAGACAATCTCTATGCTACTGGTGAGTATGTTGAGAGCTGTCAGGGTAGTGAGAAGTATATTGGCGAACTTCCACAGAAGCTTGAGCGTGCATTACGTCTTGCAGAGAACCGTGATTTAATTCGTGTTGATCTTGTTCCTGAAGCTGGTCTTGGTACCGTCTGGACAGGTATGGTTCTTGATATGAATAACTGGCCATCTGATGCAACGAATAATTATGCTTACTCTCGTACGCAGGAGATATTCAATGAAACGCACTATATCGATGGTATCTTGAATTCGCATACCTTTGATTCGGACAGTGATGGTTTAATGAGTCAAGCTACTGGCTCGTCTTCAGAAGCGAGCGATTTATATGAGACTATTTACGGAATATTCAATACATTCTGCAAAGATACTCGTAAAGATTGTTTACATATTGCGGACCCGTTACGTTACATCTTCGTACAAGGACAAGGTGATGTAAAGGTTATGGATGACCAGACAAAGAACTTCTCGCAGCATATATACTGGCCGCTGAAGAATCTTTACGGTACAGCAAATTCTAGTTACGCGTGTACATATGCTAACTGGCTCAAGCATTATGACTCTTATGCTGGTAAGTTTGTATGGTTACCATCATCGGGATGGCTATCCAGAACTATGATTAATACGGATACTAATTTCTTCCCATGGTTTGCACCTGCTGGATTAAATCGTGGTATTCTACAAGACATCGTAGATCTTGGTATTAATCCAACCTTGAAGCAACGTGATTTGCTATACAAGAGTGGTATGAATCCAATTGTATACTGGCCAGGTGATGGTTATGTGGTTTGGGGACAGAAGACATTACAGAAGAAGCCTTCGGCATTTGATCGTATCAATGTTCGTAGATTGTTCTTGTGGCTTGAGAAGGCTACATTACAGCTCGTGCGTTACTTCGTGTTTGAACAAAACACTGTATTTACACAGAACCGTTTAAGAGCAGCTATTTCGCCTATATTCGACTATGCGAAGAATAATGAAGGGGTTTATGATTACCTAATTGTTTGTGATGAGCGTAAT
>Ga0114918_10001349_pt1 | contig 22002 bp, 12 predicted proteins | sample LantaG_FD_87015 | JGI IMG/M metagenome (GOLD analysis project Ga0114918, IMG submission 87015) | Deep subsurface microbial communities from Baltic Sea to uncover new lineages of life (NeLLi) - Landsort_02402 metaG | ecosystem: Environmental > Aquatic > Marine > Oceanic > Sediment | place... | reverse complement strand
CAGACTACCAGGACTTTGAATTGCCTATATCTGACGAGCCAGCTTTAATAGCTAAGATCTGTCAGTATGTTGGTATAGAAATAAGGGAAGCGGAAGTGGTACAGTTTGGCCAAGGAGAAGAGGCTCTTGATACACAGGAAACAAGTTAATTATTATGTCGTATATAACAGATTACCAGTACTACGAAAACAGCCAAGGCTCTCCTACAGATGAGAACTGGGGCTCGTATCAATACGTCTCTATGGATGATATAGTTAACAATTTTTTGTTAATGTACCAAGGGAATAATGAACTTATAAATAATATCAATAGGTATCAGGTTTTGTTCTTCGCGAAGAGAGCTATACAGGAACTAAACTATGACGCTATGAAGGAGATAAAAGTCCTTCAGCTACAGGTGAACGATCAGTTGAGGTTTGTTCTCCCTCCCGACTACGTAAACTGGGTAAGGATTTCTTTGTATCAGGATGGGGTTTTAAGACCTTTAACAGAAAATATCCAGACAAATTGGAGTGGGGCTTACCTACAGGATAATCAATATAGAGTTTTGTTTGACGCATATGGCGATGTTTTAAAGCCAGAAAGTTCTAAGTTAGATATCGACCGCATAACGAACCAGACCAGGAGCATATACCTCAACCAGAACAGCCCATACAATGGAGCGTTAGGGTATGAGTACGAGGGGGGGTGGTATTTCGATTATCAAATCGGAGCGCGCTTTGGTTTAAATACAGAGACAGCGAATAGTAACCCAACCTTTAGTATAAATAAAAAGGGTGGCGTGATAAACTTCAGCTCAGGCATGTCCTCTCGGTCAGTGGTATTAGAATATATATCTGACGGGATGGAGAAGGGGGATGACTCTAAAGTTAGCGTAAACAAACTCTTTGAAGAGTATATATACGCGGCTATTAAGTACTCCCTTTTAAACAATAGGCTATCCGCTCAGGAGTATGTCATAAATAGAGCGCGTAAGGATAAATCTTCTTTATTGAGGAATGCTAAACTAAGATTAAGTAACATGCACCCCGGACGACTCTTGATGAATATGAGAGGGAAAGACAAATGGATAAAATAGTATGCTAATACAAACTAATTTTATTGCTGGCAAGATGAACAAAAGCGTCGACGAGCGCTTGGTTCCTGTAGGCGAATATGTCGATGCGTTAAACGTGCGCTTAGGATCTACTGAAGGCACTGAGGTGGGTGCGGTAGAAAACTCTAAGGGGAATTCTGTGCTTACGGATATCCAATACCAGGGCTCGACCTTATCTGTAGAGGCAAGGTGTATAGGAGCTTTTGAGGATGGTATGAGGGAGACTATATATTGGTTTGTATATGACCCTGCCAATATCTCTTCCGCTTCTGGATCTGTGAGTTTAATCCTTTCGTACAACACCAACATCTCTTCTCTTACCTACCATGTGGTAAGTGAGACGGTTTTAAACTTTAACCCTACATACCTCATTACGGGGGTGAATAAGATTGGGGATCTTTTATTTTTTACAGACGACTTCAACCCTCCGCGATATATTAATGTAAGGAGACAATATAAAACAGACACCGTAGTATCAAACCCTTTACAGGAGGAGGATATCAGTGTTATAGTTAAGCCTCCTGGATTTGAAGCGATATCTTCTTTAGGGCAACCCTTTTTAGAGCTGTTTGATAATGGAACTACAGAGGATTATATGGAGAACAGGTTCCTTTGTTTTGCATATCGTTACAGATATAACGATGGTGGATATAGTGCGACCTCTTTATTTACATCTCCCGCTTTCGAACCTAAATCATTCAACTTTAGCAACGAGACTTTTAAAAATGAGGGGATGCAGAATCGGTATAACTCAGCGAGAGTTTACTTCTCTACAGGATCGGATAGGGTTACGGAGGTTCAGGTTTTATATAAAGAAGCAGGGAGTAATAATATATATATTATAGACAGGTTAAATAAAAGCACTCAAGGTCTCCCCAATAATTCGTATTCATTTCTGACATTTACAAATAGTAAGATTCTTTCCGTCCTGGGCTCAGATGAATTGCTAAGGCTGTACGATAACGTTCCTCGCTTAGCGAAAGCTCAGACTATACAAGGCAATAGATTGATGTATGGTAACTATGTCGATCAGTATGATATAACTGAATCTCCAGAAGGATCCACTATAGAGATGAGATACCAGGTGCAGCCACAATCTACAGCTACAGGTGGGGTCACCTTTCCTTTTGCTGTAGGTTCAACAGGGGTTTACAATATTGATCCTTCTAATCCAGGGAAAAGTGTTCAAGACTCTGTCGCTACCTTTGATTTAACGCAAACGCCACTCCCTATACCTGCAGGGACATTTTTTCAGTTTACTTTTGTTGTTCAAAATGTAGACTCAGATAATAACTCAGGTTCAGACGTGATCTCAACGCTACAGGATAGCGTTAATGTGATAATGACCTTTGTTGCAAATGAGTCATACCTTACTGTAGACTCTATGCTCTCCAGTCAGGAGTTTCAAAACTCCATAGGAACTTTATCTACAATTTCTCCTCTCCTACCGTATACTACTCCAGCTCCACCAACATACCCTCCTACCACACCTTTCCCCCCAAACTTAGGGTCTACAGCTACCGATCTATTTAATAGCGCTATACCATATGCGTGGACAACAGTGGGTAGTACAAACCCCTTACTTTTAATAAACAGTTCTATAGACGGGGGGTGCACGGGAATCAGTCCTATAACTCCTTGGCCTCCCATAACGGACATATGTGCTTCGGCTCAAGAGCCTATGTTACTAAAACATGCTGGGGATGGGGCTACGGCTACAAATACTTTCAGCCTACAACTTCCTGCTACACTTTATTATTTCGATAATGGAAATGCTTCGGATCCAAATCGATATACTGAGCAATTCCAATACTATGCTTTTAATTTAGCGGCTACTTCTGCTAACTTTACCCGTGTTGGATTTACAGGTAGCCTACACAGCCACAGAGACTATGAGGTGGGGGTGGTATATTTGGATAAGTATGCAAGGGCTTCGACAGTATTAACTGCACCAACAAATACGGTATACTTCCCTGCGTCTTCTTCTACACAACAGAATAAAACCACAGTTACTTTAGAACACCTCCCTCCTTACTGGGCTGAACATTACAAGTTTGTAATGAAGCCGAGCCAGGGAGCGTATGAGACCCTTTGGTCTGTGCTAAGTTTTCAACAAAGCGGGTGCCCTGTTCCTGATGAGTGTGGTCCTGAGCCTTTTTCCATAGACCTGTCGAGTTACTGGTTTAGGCTGGAGGGGCAGAGTCAGAACCTTGTTTCTGTAGGGGATGTGCTCACTGTAAAAAGAGATGTGAGTGGAGCTATAAACTCCTTTGTTACGGCAGAAGTTTTAGATAAAGAATCTGTATATTCAGGACAAATACAAGGGACAAACCCCGCTGGTATTTATATAAGGCTAAAGCCCTCGGGATGGGCTGCCGATTTAGATGTAACTGAATACGAGAACATCAACTGCAATGTATCTGCTGGGGGTCCCTATGCGTGGAACTCTTCCGACGACTGGAGCAATAGCACCTTAAGTTGTTCTGTGCCAGGGGATATCCCTGCTGGATCTACTATAAGAGTAATAGCTCATGCGTATCGCGGAGGCGCTGATGGAGCCGGAGGAGGATTGTTTGGATGCAACTCTGTAAATATAGATTTTGATAGCGGAGACATGCAGGTATTAAATGATGCGGTCTCTTTACACGCAGCTTTGATGGGGTTGGATTTTGTAAATAAAGTCACAGAAAGCCTCTCTACCAATGTTGATGATATGGCTATTTCTTTTGATCCTGTAATATATACGTCTCCTGATATGCCTCCGAATATGGACCTGTTCCATCTCTATATCTGGATTGAACAAACTGGATTGGTTCAAGCTGTTCGCACTCGCCATAACATACCTTGGTGTACTCAGTTTACGAACGTCTTAGGCAATCAGCCTCCCTCCAATGAGCTGAATGTAAGAGTAAACTACTCATCGGGAGTGTTCTGTTTTGAATCAGAGACGGCAGAGGTAGACCCAAATCTTTTCTATGACGCTTCGGACCTGTTAGAAATTTCTAAAACAAGATTTCATAAGGCAAAAAGGGTATGGGATCCAATCACTCAAACGACTTCTCTTGCGCCTGGGTCTGTAAATCAGACGGCAACGGTACCTTTAGAAACAACATTAGATTTCTACAATTGTTTCATGTTTGGAAACGGAGTAGAAAGTTTTAGGATAGAGGATAAAATAGGGGGCAAGACATTTGGTTTAGGCCAGAGGGTTTTGGCTGTATCTAACCAAGACTTTAAAGAAGCGGATAGGTTTGCTGGGATGACATATAGTGGGGTATATAGCGACTCGGCTAACTCAAATAACCTCAATGAGTTTAACCTTGGGTTGGTAAACTTTAAAGATTTAGAGACAGAGTTTGGTCCTATCATGAAGCTTCACTCTCGTGAGACAGATATCCTGGTCCTCCAGGAGGATAGGGTTTCTTATGTGCTGGCAGGAAAAAATATTATCAGCGATTCTACGGGAGGAGGAGCTATAACTTCTGTGCCCGAGGTTTTAGGCACACAGATAGCTCGAATAGAGGAGTATGGAATAAGTTTCAACCCAGAAAGTTTTTCTGCGTGGGGAGGCTCTATGTTCTTTACAGATACTAAGAGGGGGGCGGTACTTATGCTACGTGGAGGGAGTCGGAATAAAGATCAGCTCCAGGAGATTTCCAGCTTCGGGATGCGCTCGTGGTTTAGGGATCAATTCAACGCTCAGCTTACTACACAGAAGTTAGGCGGGTACGACCCGTATATGGATGAGTACGTTCTTAGCACTAACAATATAGAAATTCCGTTGGCATTATCTGAAATCCCTTGCGGACAGTTAGCGACACAAAAAGAATCCTCTGAGGCGCTATCTTTTACTGTAAATTTCGGGCAAGTAATAGGAACTGTTAATGTACCATACACTATTAGTGCGGGGGAGATAGAGATAAGTATAGACTGGAACGGAACCGTCACCTCAAGCGGGGTGGTGAACTCCAGCGGCACTTTTTCTTTCAGTAAAACATCCTCCGAGCCAGAGACAGCTACGGTAGTTATTACTCCGACTACGACATACGGTAGTACAGCTACATATGGGGTAACTTTTGATTGTCCAGAAGAGCTGGATATAACGGTGATCCAGGTGGTAGTAAATTCCAACACGTACTCAGGAGAGAGTATACACACAGAATACAGCTGGAACGACGGGGTGACTTTTAGCCCTACGATACAGAACGCTATCTCACTTGGGACCTCTCTTCCAACTTCGTCTTACATCTCTCAAACGGGGGTAAGGTCGATAGGAGCGTTCCCATATTCTGGCGCTTCTATAACGTTAAGGACACGGAAGGTTCTCCCTGACGACTTTGTCTTCAACCCTGTCCTGCACAGCTTTAAAATTCTGTCCAGCAATACTTTATACTCAGACGTTGATGCGGAGATATCCACCCTTCTTACTACTGCAACTGACGTAACGCCTATAACGAACCCTTCAACCCCCGTATTTCAGGGGGAAGAGGTTTCCTTTGCTATACCCGATAATAACCAGTACCTCTATCTGGTGTGGGATCTTAGAAATATAAACAATACCCTGCTGTGTTATAGCGCCGTTAAAGATGACAACGTGTGTTGCGACTGTAGCACCTCGTGTAACAGCTGTTTCTTCAGTCCAGTACAACAAAGCTCTCAGGGAGCTTGCGCTGTAAATACGGACACCTTTGGTTTCTCTACCTGGTCATACAATAGCTTGGGGACGATACCTGTATTAGGGGACACAGTATTTTACGACCCCACAAATACATGCTCTGTGGGGACGGGTGTATTATATCAACGCTCGGGGTACTATATAGTAGACCCAGCTCAACCTTCGGGGGCTACTCCTTTAAATTGGGTCCTCATAGGTGAGAACGGGTTAGTAATAGACTCAGGAACCTGTAAATAATTAAATAGTATGCCAGTATCATTAGTAAATATATTTTATGACAGCCTTAGCTTCGCTACTGCAACAAGTGCGTGGACTAATTCAGACCTCACCTCCCTCGCTCCAGATGGGTGGTACTCAGAGGTGGGTATCTTTAGGCGCCAATACTTAGGCGTTTTAGGCCCTGTACAAATATGCGAGAGTTGCGTTACCCCTGTAGCCTGCGGCACCTCTATTTCCGCTTCGGGAAATCAGGGACAGTATACTCTTGACTTTTCTGTTGGACCAGATATAGGAGCTATTGTTGTGAAGTTTTATCCAGGGAATATACCAGATAAATGTGCGTGGACTTTTAACGGAGTTACCGCCTCAGAATATTCTTGTAAAGATTTCGGATATTTGGAAGGTGTTATCGGGAATATAACGCAAGGAGGCACATGTAATAGTTCTACGAAACCGATTACAAACGGGAGTGGGAGTAATAGCCAGACCTATTCTGGGAACAGTTGGGTATATAACGGAACCACTTTTGTAGACTCTGGGACTTCTGTAACAATGGGGCCTTACCCCGCGTCCGACGTTACCCTAACCTCTACGGATCCAGGGTGGGCGTATATGGTAATCCCTAAACCTAATATATCCCCTGAGGTAGTAACTTTGGTTATAGACGCTATGTGTGGAACCACTGGGTGGAACTTAGAAATCTATTGTCCAAGAGCATTAGACCTTAGGTCCGTTGGGGCTATGGGTGGAACCTGTGGAGTATATGCCACTCCCATGTATTCTTGTTCCGTTTTAGATACTGTTGGGTCAAATGGTTCGTCACCAGATCTGGGTCTACACGACTGGGTTTTTGCAGACGCAAATGGAGTGACGCCGTTCGGAGCGGGTAAGTATCCAACATTAATAGCTGGTGCACCTTCTTGTATAACCGTTAGTACAGATGGTATAATAACAGCAATAGGCGCATGTTCAGGAAACTGCACATAAATATAAAGATATGGCACAACAATTAGATCCTAAAACACTATCGTACAGCAAGTCGTCAAAAGGCTGGCCTTCGTTCTACTCGTACCTTCCTGACTATATGATAGGTATGAATGGGTATTTCTATACCTGGAATAAAGGGAACCTATACCGCCATAACACCAACGAGGTGAGGAATAACTACTACGATGTTCAGTATAACTCTACCCTTACAGGTGTTTTAAATATAGAGCCTAAAACTATTAAACTCTTTAAGACTATGTCCTACGAGAGTGACGATATGTGGGAATGTACGAGTCTGCTTACAGATTTAGGAGCGGGGTCTATGTTGTCCACATACTTTGTACAGAAGGAGGGGGAGTGGTTTACCTTCTTAAGGGAGGTTACGGGTACTAAGAACTTTAAAAGCCGAAGCGTCAATGGTATAGGATCCTGCAGCACTGTAGGGGGACCAGCCGATGCAGTACTTATTATCTTCCCATTCTCTATGGGCAACATAATCAGTATAGGGGACTATATCTACTCTACTACCGCTTCCGTATATACGGGGCAGATAACGGCTATAGATAAAGTAAACAACTGGATTACAGTTAACACTTTAATACCAGAGATAACCACTGGAGTAGCGGGTACTCCGCCTGCAGCAGGGGACTATATCTTCTTCCTAAAAAACGCCGTAGCGGAATCTCACGGAGCCCGAGGATACTTTATGGAGTTTACATTAAAGAACGAAGCCACTACAGCAGTAGAATTATTTGCAGTTGGTAGCAGTGTCATGAAAAGTTATCCATAAATTTCACTATCTTTGCCTAAATGAATTTTACTATAGAACCATTACAGGAGGGCGATTACGAAAACATTTTGTGTCAATGGTGGAGGGACTGGAGATGGGACTCCCCGTCGAAAGAATTTCTACCTGAAGATGGCACGGGAGGCTTTATGGTCTACGACGAAGGAGTCCCAGTGTGTGCTGGGTTTATGTATAGGACTAACTCTAAGGTGGTATGGTGCGATTGGATAATTTCTAACTTTGGATATAAAAATAAACAAGGAAGGAAGGAAGCTATCGAGCTGTTAATCAGCACTATAGTAGAGTTGGCAGGTGAATCAGGAAATAAATTTGTATACGCACTTATAAAAAACAAACCTCTAATAAACACCTACAGTAAGTTAGGTTTTACAGAAGCCTCGTCGTATACTACAGAGATGATAAAAAAGATTTGATATGGCAGTAACTACAGCAGCAGTAATAGGAATAGGTAGCGGTATTGCTACCTCTATAAAGGGATTTACAGACGCAAGCGCAGCGCGAACGGCGCAACAAGACGCAGATACTGAAGCGAAAAGGATGATGGCCGAAGCTCGTAAGAGGGCGGAGATAGATGAGTACGGAAAGCTTAGCCTTCCTTTAGACGCGTATGAGGCGCAGTTCGAAGCTAACTTAGCGGCGGATAGACAGGCTATAGAAGCGTTACAGGAGGGTGATGCCCGATCTTTAGCTGCGGGTGTAGGTAGGGTAGGTACGCAGCAGGCTGCTGATGCTCTTGAAGCTCGTCTCAGTATGAGCGATGAGATGTTTAATTTAGAGAAGATGAAGGCGGATGCAAAGACACAGCAGCAGCAGCAGCTTATTGCTATGGATGTGGGTGAAGCCAGGATGCAGGATCAGATAGCTCGTGAGGCGGCAGAACAAAGGCGCCGGGGTATAGAGGCGGGATTCTCTGGTATAGGCCAGGTTGCTGAGGGTGTAGATGCTTTAGCTCCGTTGTATGGTAAGAGCATGAACGACAAGAGAGCGGAACGTCTTGTTGGAAACAAAACCTTAATAGACGCTGCTGCAAAGGCGGGTATTGATACCACTAACCAAACCGCGGTGATGAACTGGATATCTCAGCAACAAATAACTGGAAAGATGGCCAGATCTGGAGACTTTTCAAGTATCTTTGATACACCTCAGCCAACTTTAGATAGACCTGAAGGCCAGGATCTATACAATGAAAGATTTAAGTATTAGTGAACAGGTGAGTCAAGACTAAGAATAAATAAATTATGGCAAGAGATTTAACTGTAAACAGGACGGCGGTAGATAGCGATAAGTATGTATATAGGGAGGAACGTGACCTGTCGAAAACGCAAGTCGATTGGGGTACTGTAAGTAAGAACTTAACGGATACCATCAACACTATCCGTGACAATAGACAAACAGAGAAGGATGAAATAGAGACGGCTAATACCGAGGCTATGGAGCGTGCTGCTGAGTTCGATCAGTACAATAATAAAACGCTTAACGAGTCGGTGTTGGAGGGGAGTGAGTGGGCAAGGGAAGCTCTAACTATACAGATGGACCTTACGCGCCGAGGGCTTGTTACTCCATCTGAGCGTAAGCGTTATGAGCAAAGAGTTAGCGATAGCTTTACTTCTCTTAAAAATAATGTAAATTCATTTTCGAAAGACTTTGATGAGAGCACCCGAAGAGCAAATGCCAAAGAGTCTACCACATTAGAGCAAGCTATTAACGGAAGTGTGGCGGGGTTAGGTGTATTAAAAACTTGGAAGTTATCAGGCAATACCGCTACAGGAGAACTTGCATATGTAAGGGCAGGTAACGACCCTGCTACAGGTAAGCCATACGATTTAAACAACCCGTCTAATCAAGCGAGTTTAGGAACCATTGGGGTAAGAGTTACCAGCAGAGTTAATTATACCAGTACAACTGAGGCGGCACAGGCGGAGGTAGAACATTTAGCCGAGATTATAGATGAGACTTTATTAGCAAACCAGGCCGTGAAAAGTGTAGAAGATTGGAGGAGGTTGGAGAATAGTAAAAGCATGATGGAGGGCATGGTAAACTCCCTTACGGCTACGCCTGCTCAGATTGCAAGTATAGCTCAAGATAGACTTAGCTTCACTTCGGAAGCATACAATCAGGATTGGACAGACGAACAGTTAGCCGCAGATCCCGATAAGGTGAGGTTAATCCCTGATCCAATAGGGTCGGGTGATTTAATACCAGACTTCAGCCCCGAGCAGATTATTCGAATTAAAAAGGCGGCAGAACTTTCTTTAGAATCACAGATAGATCAGAAGATTAAATTTACGAAAGGGTTTGACGCTGACTCCCCAGCTAAAGCTGCAGTACGGAAAGAACAGCAGTCTTCGTTTGGATATATAGACCAAACTATGGGGGTAATTACGGGGGACAATGCAGAGTTTAATTCTTCAGTTTCCAGTTTAAAAACAGCCTGGGATAAAGACAACCCTGACAATCCTATGGCTGAAGAAACGCCTATTGATAGGTCGACAGATCCTAACTTTATACTTGTAAACTATGCGAATGGAGAGGTTGAGAGGATAGCTAAGTTTAAGTTGGATGAAAACGGCAATCAAATTTTAGGTGATGATGGTAAGCCTATTCCAGTGTCAGACAGGCTCTTGGTACAGGGTTTACTTACTAAAGTAGCTCCAGTAACAGGCTCTACTGAAGCCCTTATGGATGAATATATAAAAGAAAATCCAGGTGGCCTGAAAGATAGAGGTAAGAGGGATAAGAAAACTTCTTACCAGGGCACGGGAGATAAGGTTATAAAAGACACTCAGTTAGGAAGCAAAATGATTTTAGTTGAGGGGTCCCCTATGAATGTAGGCGACAGGTTCTTAGCTATATCTAAACAAGAGGGGTCTGATGAGAAGCAGTTAGCTGAGTACACTACTGTTATAAACTCTATTCTAAGCAGTGAGTTCAAAGATATCACCGCAGACTTTGAGGTAGTGTCGAAAGACATCACAACGTGGGAAGGAAATAGAAATTCTATAACAGTAACTATTGAGGGGGTGCCAACGGAGATAGAGTTTGATACTGTGGACGATCCAGCTAAACTGCAATCAAGTCTTCAGAAAGCTATCAATGCCGCGAAGAAAAAGATTCGTGAGAAGAAAACTGAAAAGAAAAACGTAGGATAGTATGAACGAAGAAGTATTACAAAATATCTGGGAGGTTTTATCTTCTGACGGGGCTACAAGTAGCGACTATGAAACATGGAAGAGTAACTTTGCTGACAGCGAAGAGGTTCAAGTTAATGTGCATGAGTACCTTACAGACAATCAGTATACCGAAAGCGACTACGCTACATGGTCCACTAACGTAGGCTTAAAAAAAAAAGACGAATCAAAACCTACTGTTCAAGAGGACGTTATGGAATCCACTACACCAGTCGTGGAGGTACAGCCTATCTCATCGGAGTCTTCCGTTCCTCAAGAGGGTGACCAGTCTGTTTTTGATGCCGAGGAAACGGTAACAGAGTTTGCCGCTTACGACCCGAGGGAAGAAAGCGGAACCCCTGAATCTATGGCGCAGGGTATTGTAACTTCCGCTACGAACCCGATGTTGCGCACTTTTGTAGACCCTACAGATAGAACTAACGTCACATACGATGCTGACGCTACAACTTTCGAGAGGTCACTGGCCTTTATTACTCCAGATTTAATTGGGAGACAGGAGGAGGAGGTAGTAAATAGAATGAAGTATCATTTTACCGACTACGGATTTACTTTTTCTCAGACAGGGATGGGGGATGCTATGATTGTGGAGGCGGAGAATAAAGAGAAGATAGAGATAGATTTAGATCCGTTTACTCGAGGAGGAGAGGAGCAGGGGTCTATAGAACTACAGAATTTTTTACAAAAAAATAGGAGGGTAGACCCAGAGATGGAGGAGCTTACCTACTCCTACGATTTAAACCGTAAGAAATACTTCAGCCGCCAGGCGGTAGATAATGATATACAGAATATTAAAGACCAATCGGAAGCGTTGGGTTTAAGATACCAAGAATATTTGCGGACTCAGGGGGAGATAAATACCGCTATAACTGCTATGACACAAGTCCCATTGAATGAAAGGGGGCCAGAGTTTAAGGCGAAGTACGATGCTTTGATACAAAAGAAGAGCGGGTTGGCGGGGGAGAAAGGTCAGCTGCAAAAGGAGGTGGGAGAGTTTCAGGTTTATTCAGATAAAATACATAGCGCAGTAGGGAACTACCTCACTATGAAGGAGGATGATAACTCCGCAGGGATGACGTTTTTAAAGGCGGGGTGGAACAATATCCTCTCCGGAATTACTGGGCCTTTAGCGAGTGCTGTTGGGGTGCCTGTGGATTTGTTCTATCGAGTAGCTCAAACTATAGATGAAGACTATGGTATGACGGAGGAGGAGAAGAAGGAAAGGTATATAACTATAGCTACAGATTTAGGGTATGATATCCCAGAAAAAATAGAGGATGAGGGGGTATATAATACATGGCTTAAAAGTTTAGATAAAGAAGAAGGCGCAAAGGTATTAGGTAGCGGTATACGAGAGGCGGCGGTGGATGAGTTAAAGGGTGAAGGGTATGACCCGTCTCGTTTAATTAATGCCGACGGATTAAAAATTTGGCATAACGAAGGGGGGATATTAGGTAATGGAGGATGGGAAGAAATACCTGAGTATGCTTTTGATAAGAACAAAGGGGCAAGGTTAAAGAGATTGGTGTTAGATCAGGAGGTTAAAGAAAATAAGAACCCTGGGAAGCAGCTGGTAAGGAACCTATTAGACGTTGCCAGGTTCGATGATGTAAGTGAGGAGAGGGTGGCCGCTCAATCGGAGAATGTTATTGTGGAGGGGATGTTAGGTTTAGCTCAGTCTGCGCCAAATATTGGATTAGGTTTAATAGGTAGAGGGAAGGGCCCGAAATTTAAAGGGGCAAAGAAACCGTTACAAAAAATCGCTGAAAAATTTATGAACTATGCTACGAGCCCAGGGGCGGTAGCTCAGACGATAGGTTTTAGTTTACTCCAGACCGATGCTTTGATGGTGGAGATGGAGAACGACCCAGACTTTAAGTACGTTACAGAGATAGAGAAGAAGGCTATAACCCTTCCTTTAGCGGTAAGTACAGCTATACTGGAGACGTATGGTCTTCGGAGTATTGTAGCTAATAGGACTTTGATGGGAGGTCTGATGACGCAGGTGACTAAGCTTCTTCCTAAAGGGGCTACACCAAAGATGTTTACCTCTACATTTAAAAGGGTGGTGGAAAGTAATATAGCCAAAGGGTTATATAGCAGCAAAGCTATCCGTGGGTTAGGCATAGTAGGTGCCGCCGCTACTGTAGAGGCAGAGACAGGGGGGCTACAAACTGTGGCGGAGATAGGGATGAAGAACGTGTGGAACGACATGTATGAGAAGGAGATGTTCAATACCCCTGAGATGTGGTCGGAGGAGTTTAATAACCAGGTAATAAGAGGAGCTTTAGCGGAGGCAGTAGGTGGTTTTGTAATGGGAACGCCTCGAGCTTTAACGACAGCCTTTAATAGGGGGGATATAGATGAGGTGTCGGATGAGATGGTGTCCCTGTTTAACGAAATCCGTAAGGATGAAACTACAGTAGGGGCATATAAGACACAGTTAGATTTAAAGGTAGCCAGCCAGGAGATGACAAAGGAGGAGGCTAACCAGGCCCTCTTAGACTTTGAAGTTCTTGCGGGAGCAGCAGCCTCTATAGAAAAAAGCACAGAGCTTACCCCTACACAAACTAAAAAAGCGTTGGGGTTAGTATACCTAAGGAATAAGTTAGAGGCAGAGATGGACGGTATGGATCCAGACTTAGGGAGTTATAAAGCTAAGCAAGAGATGCTCGTCACTATAAAAGATAAGCTCTCTAAGATAGGTACCGAAGAAGAAGTAGATGCAAATTTAAAACCAAAGAAAGATGCCATTCAAGAGTCAAGCACAACGGAAGTGGATGTACAAGAACAAGCCGAAGATGGCCAGCCTGTGGGAGAGGGAGACACCACCGGGGGAGTTGCCGTTGAAGGTGAAAGCGAAACCGAAGTTTCTCCAGAGACAACGGAGGAGAAAGTAGAACTTACCGTAGAGGAACGCGCTAAGCAGATAGAAGAATTGGTGGAGCAGGAGGAGGAAGATAGTAAGCCTCTTGAGCCACAGCCTATACCGCGTGAACAGTTAGAGTCTGTAGATGAAACTGTATCCGTAAATAAAAAGAACGCTCCGAAAAGAGTAAACCCTTTATTAGATACCGTAAAGAGGCGTGTAAATAGGGCGGCTAAAGCTATAAAAAGAATAGCTCCAAGCGTGAAAATTATAATGCATGAGAGCGCAGAAGATTTTACTGCAGCTACAGGGTCTCGAGGAAGAGGTACATTTTTAGATAACACTATACATATAAACTTAGAAAATGCTTCAGGCACTACAGTAGCTCACGAAGCGTTCCACGCTATTTTATTAAGTAAGATATCTACAGACCTTCAAGCGCAGCAAGTGACGAAGAGGTTGATGCAAAGTATGGCTAAGTCTTTGGATGCAAACTCTCCTCTGAAAAAAAAGATAGAAGAATTTGTAGAGGGGTACGATGAGAATATAAAGAATGAGGAGAGGCTGGCTCAGGTATTGGGGGAGCTATCTTCTAACTACACACAGTTAAAAGCTCCAGAGAAAAGTTTGGTGCGTAGGTGGATAGATAAACTTTCTAAGAGGCTCGGATACGAGGTGTCGGAGTTTACTCAAGAGGATCAAGATGTGGTAGATTTACTTAACACGTTAGCCGCTAAGGTAACAGCAGGAGTGGAAGTAGAAGAGGGTGATGTAGAAGTTTTAGAAACCGAACAGGGCGACGGAGGAGAGGTAGGTACACTTAAAGTAAGGGAGCAGAAGGATTCTCGCAACTCCCCTAAAGTAGAGACAGACAAGAGATCGTTTGCTAAATTTATTTCTAATAAAGACTTAGGAGATTTTGACGGGAGAGATTTCGTTACCAATATGTATGACTTTACTACAGCAGGTGTAGTAGATATAGGTAATGGTATTACCCTGGATCTACAAGGAGGGAAGAGTTATGTTCCCTTCATGATGGAGAAGCAGGGATTGAGTATTGGGGATGTGTCTAACTTAGCGGCGTTTAATACTAAAGCTCAGGCGGAATCTTTTATAAGGAACTCAGAACAAGGAAACGCAAAGTTGTTTATGCCCCATGCTGGAACCATTGAGGGGTCGTGGCAATTTCAACAGTCTATATTTGAGCAGCTCATGAACGCTGCTTTAGATAACAAGATACTTTCTAAGAAGGATATAATAAACTCTTTCAACGAAGTCTTAACGAATGAGGTAGGAAAGAAAGCTTTCGCTATCTTTAAAAAGAAGTTAGGTAAGAATATAAGAAACTTTAACTCCTTCTCTAAGAACCCTTTAGAGATAGTAGAGCTCTTAAACACTACAAATAATTTCTCTCCTGAGTTAAGGAAAGCTTTGAACGATAAACTTGCTGCGAATAAAAAGTATCAGGCAGCTATCGGGGTGAAGTCTAAGGAAGCTTTTGCACGTAAGATGGAGGATCCTTTGAACAAAGGAGTGGAGGGGGGTGACCTTATGGGTGTCGTAGAGTTTGACAACACAAGCTTTGAGGTAAGTAAACCTAATCTAAAGGATGTAGATTACCATCCGTCTTTTGCATGGACTGTCAAAGCAAAGATAGAGGGGATATATCAGCCTACTAAGTTTTATAAATCTTACGATGTAACGGAGGAGTACACCAAGTACAACCAGTCAGGACCGAATGTATCTCGTAAAGCAGAGCAAACGAAAGAGCAGTTTAAGAAATCCAATGTTACAAGTAGCGCGGGGTCTCAACCTAAAGTAGCTAAGGTCTCGAAGCGTGAGCAGAAGGCAGCTCCAAGCTATAGCGATGATTTAATGTATCAATATGGGAAGTACACGGATAAAAACGGTGAGCTTGATGTTGATCTTGTTTTAGAAAAAATCAATGAGGATATAGCTTCTTTAAAAAACAAAGACCTTATAGAAGAAAAACTTAGGGCATTTGAAGAACTTATTATACCTGCCATTAGTGAAGATATAACATCTCCAGCGCTTACACAATTTGAGGCGGATGTTTTAATGGATCCTAACGCAACGGCAGAAAGTATAGAGAGAGGGTTTCGTAAGGCTAAAAATATAATAGATAAAGAAGGTTCGATAGACTTTAGTAAGACTAAAGAATCAGATCTATTTAAAGGAGGTGAAATAAATCTTCCAGCTTTCGAGAGGTTTGTTGATAAAAATCCGGAGTATGAAGGAGTTTTTAATGATTGGGAAAAGCTTTTTACTGAGAGCACAGAGGCGTTACTCAAAGACCTCAATGCTTTTAATGTCGTAGATATAGAGCTTGCTGAAAGCTTTAAAAAGCAATTACAGCAAACGGATATAAAGCCTGCCCCTCGTCAGCAGAAGGCTCCGATCAAGCAAACTAAAAGAGAGTTTGTAGCACGGTTGAAGGACGCCCTTCAAGGTGAGGGGAGTTTTGCACATATGACGGCGGAGAATCCTGCGAACAAGACTATGTCCGCAAAGGAGAATGCTATAAGGAATAAAGAGTTGAAGGCGCAGCTCGATGAGATGGGGTACGATGCCGTAGCAATAGATGGTAGGTATGACAGAGACGAGAAGTCTTTCTTTGTGCCTGATATAAGCGAGGTAGATGCGATAGAGATAGGGAAGAAATATGGACAAGAGTCCGTAGCCCACAGCAAGGGGATGCTATATACCACAGGTAAAAATAAGGGGAAAAGGAATCCCATCACGGGAGACGTAGAGGTAAATAATAAATTAAAGAATTACTATAGCGAGATACAAACTAAGGGTGGGAAAGTAAAGTATAGTGTGGGGTATAACTTCGACGTTCTCACAGAAGATTCCTCTAAGAAGAAGCCTGCAACTCGTGAGCAGAAGGAGGTAAGGTTCCAGAAGATAGCAAATAAGTTTCAAGATCCAGTAGAGATAATTAAACTTGCACGAACTGCAGGGTTCGAAGACTCCGAGATAAAATACTTCCTTCAGAAAACAAAGAAATTAAAAGTTAAAGAGATAAACGATCTTCTTAAAGTAGATGTAGATATGTTTGCGTCTATGCCTGCTGTATTTGGAAACGTACCAGGAGGAATGGTAGCGGGTAGGAAACTATATGAAGCTACGATGAAGAAGTTTAATTCTTTGTTTAAGAAAAACTTGAAGCTACCGAAAGAGAAGCAGATGAGTGTGTCAGATATGATAAACGAATCTATAGAGTTTATGATGGGGCGTAAGATATATAAGGAATCTACGGAAAGGATAACGTCTAAGACGGAAATGTCTACCCTACAGCAGCAGCTACAGGCCGCTATGCAAGAAGCGTTAGGGGGTGGTAAGGTTAAGGATATAAGCAAGAAAATTAAAGAGCTGAAGAAGATTGTACGTCAGAAGATACGAGGGGCGCGAGAGATAAGAGATGTCAAGAGACAGTTACAAAGAACGATTCGGGAGGTGTTGCCAAAGGCGGCGTTTAATAAATCGGAAGTAAGAGATTTACTCAGGACGATACAGGACGCTGAGCCTAAATGGTTGAAAGGGAATCTAAGGAACCTTACTGAAAAGATTGAGTCGTTGGCGGCAGAAAAAAATGTATCTATATTAAATAAAGCTATCCAAAAAATATTGGACAATAAGTTTTTAGTTAAGGTGGGTGGTTTAGAGAAGTTGATGAAGATAGATCAGGCCACATATAAGATAGTGGAGTCTATAAAAGAGAGGTTGTATAAGGCCGCAGAGGTGAAGGACGATATCATTAAGGAGCAGACTAAACTTATCGAACAGGTACAAGAATTAAATAAAAAGTTAGAGCTGACAGAGGAAGAAGAGACAGAGTTATTGGTATTGAATATAGCGTTAGGTATTAACAACTCTAAATTAATGGAGGATAGTAACCCTCGTAAAGCAGATCAGTTAGCGGAGGTATATAACAACCTGAAAGATCTTATCACTCAAGGTCGCAACAACTATAAAGAAGCGGCGAAAGAAAGATCAAAAAGGTATGCGAAAAATACAGCCCTATTTCATCAAGCTTTAGAGGGCTACAAAGAGTTGTTGGATTTCACGGATAAAGAGGTGCTCGAACGTATAAGGAAAGAGCTTAAAGAGAGGGGCGATGAGAAGGCTTCTAACTACGGAAGGAATGCCCTTAAAGAATACTTTAAAAAGATAGGGTCCAATATAGATAAGTACTTAAAAATGGGGACCCTGGGGTTAAGCCAATTGTCTTCGGCTTTAGATAAGTCTCCTGGTGCGGCGTTCGAAGGTTTTATAAAAGACTTTGTATACCGAAAGGTGAATGAGTCTACGCGTATGTACAAAGAAAGCATGATGGCTTTGGATCAGATACTTACCGAAAAGACGGAAGAGTATTTAGGGAAAGACTACGCGAAGAAGATTAAAGAATATAGGAAGTCTATAGATTTCCTTAAGCTACAAGATGGGAAGTTCTTTAAAAATCCGCAAGAGGTAAAGGACGCGAAGAAAGAATTTGATAAGGATCCTACAAGGGAAAATAAAGATAAATTAAATGAGTTGATTAGGAAGAACATTCCTTTCTCTAACCTCACCCCTCTTCAGCTACAGTATTTATATTTCCAATATAAGCAGCAGGATACCCACGCAGGTTTTCAAACCTCATTGGGGGACAACTATAAGTCTATAATGGATGGTTTGAGTAAGCATTTCGAAGAGACTTACCCTGACCTTTTAGAGCTGGGACGTTGGCAGGTGGAGGTTTTACTTCCTTCACTGTATGAAAAGTATAACGAAGTATATAAGAAGCTATACAATACAGACCTTCCTCAGAGGGATAACTATTCTGGAAGAACATTTAGAGTAATATCAAAGGGGGATAGGGTAGAGATGGAGAAGTATGATCCTTTATCGCTACTGTCTGACCAGGGGATGCCTCAGATGGGGATGAATGTTATAGGAAACTCTACTAAGCTAACTCAGAAAAACAAAAAGGGTATCATGCCTGTCGATGCTTTCACCGCTATCGATACATACCTAAAAGATATGGAGCACTTCGCTGCATATGCAGAGAATATCAATGAGATATCTAAAGTGTTCTTTAATAAAGACATTGTAGATACCATTGTAAGTATACACGGACAGGATGTATACGATACCATAAGGAAACAATTGATGGCTACAGCTCAACGTGGGGCTAATCAATCTGATAAGACCGTTCAGTTAGTAAACAAAGCTAACAATATATTTATTGTACAGAAATTAGCGGGAGCGCTTACGGTATACCTTAAGCAGCTTACGTCTATCGGTACTTACGGAAACTTTATAGGGTATGGGAACTGGCTTAAGACAGCTACCACTATGGGGCCGAAAGAGTTTATAAAAGCATGGAAAGAGATCTCTGAAGAGTCGGTATATATAAAGTACAGATACTGGAAACAGATTAGTCGGACGATAGAGTCGTATGGGGAGAAGCAGATGGAGACATATACTCCAGGAGATAAGGGAAATAAAACACTTAGATTTCTTATGTCCCCTATTAAAGCAGGAGATAAGCAGGCAATATTTTTAGGGGGTATCCCGAACTATGTGTTCTTAAAAAACAAATTCATGAAGCAAGGCATGAGTGAGGAGAACGCAAAGAAAAAAGCAATGCTTATGTTTGAAGAACAGACCAAAGAGGTGCAGCAGTCTGAAGATAGGCAAGATAGAGATTCATTACAAAATGAGGGTGGGTACATTCAAATGTTTAATATGTTTATGTCTGCCCCGAAAGCATACCTCAGACAAATATTTGGGGGATATAGAGAGTTAGGGCGAAATATAAAAGATGGCTCAGGTAAAGGAACCACGGGTGAAAACCTCAGAACTATCTTGGTGTATCAATTTGCAATGCCTATGATCTTCCAATGGGCAGGATCAGGATTCCCTGTAACAGATTGGGATGAAGAGGATAAGAAAGATATGGCCAGAGCAGCTATACTAAGCGTGTTCAATTCTATCTTTGTATTGGGTCAGATATTAGAAATGGGAGCTGACTACGCCACAGGGAAGCCATGGTGGGATGATATGAAACAATTTCCAATATTGGATTTAGCGAAGGATGTAATCAAGCAGTACGATAAAACTAACCACGAGGATTCGGATGAAGCTGCGGAGGCTTGGAAACAGTTCGCCTTTGCTCTTATGCCTTTAGCTTCTTTAGTCCCAGGCGGTGGTACGGTAGCGGCTATGCCTTTTAAAAATTTAGATAAGATGAGGTTGAACATGAAGAAGATTATTCAAGATGGGGGCGACCCTAAAGAGGTCTTCTTAAGGTTGTTTAACTACTCCGATTATGTTATAGAGGGGCCAGAAGAGAAAGAGAAGAAGCCTAAGAAACTAAGAAAGAGTGAGGTAGATAAGTATATGCCCGAACTATCCGAACAGATGGAAGAGTTTAATAACGATCCAGACTATAAAGAAATGTTAAAGGAAATAAAGGATCTCAAGAAAGAGCAAGAGGCTATGCGTCAAGAGCTCTTGGATGATATGTTTACTGATTAGAAGTTCTTGTCGTAGTTCTTACGCTCCGCTTCGGTCTTGTATATAAAGAATGCTTGGAACCCACTGACATGAGAGTCGGTGGGGAAGAAGTACTTCCATCCCTTAGAAGCTCCCCTGTTGATGTAGTAGCAGAACGCTACGCCTATCTTACCCGTGCTTTTAACAAAGTTTATGACAGCCGTGTGGTCCGACATAGGGATAACGTCCTGGACACTGAAGGCTTCATTGTTCACATTACCCTCCCGATCTGTACGTGAGTATCTCCTTGCTATCTCCTGAGCAAACATATGTAGTTCTTTAGCTATTGTCTTTTGCATTTTGTTTTCTTCTTTCGTGAGTAACTTTTCTGTGACAGTTAGAACAACGCACCTCGCACTTGTCTACCTCTCTTTGGAGAGACTCGATACAATAACACTGGTTGACCATATTAGATACGTCCCCTATCTTCTCTCCAATGATATGGTCGAAATCTAACACCCTGTTGTCAGACTCCCCGCAGTCTATACAGGAGGAACTTTCTTTTATGTCTTTTATATATGCCCTGTTCTTTTTTCTCTGCTTAATATTCCTCGCCCTCGCCTTCGCCTTCATCCTCTCCCTATTGGCCTCGTAGTATCTCTTAGCGCACGCTACCTGGTCTTCTTTATTTTTATAAGCCATGGATGATGTTTAGTTGTGATCCCACAGGGATTCGAACCCCGAACCTTCGCCTTAGAAGGGCGACGCTCTATCCAGTTGAGCTATGAGACCGTTAGGTTTCTTCGTCTAAAGAGACTAAGAGGTCCGCTAAAACTTTAATAAGTTCTTGCGCCTCATGCTTAGCTTCCTCGTATTCCATGTCCATTAACCCCTCATAAAGAGTATCGGCGTAGTCATGGATGCGGTTAGACACATAGTTAATGTGTTGTATACCAACTGTATCGTGAGGAGAGATAGGCATTATGGTTTATCTTCTGAGATTAAAAGAGCGCGGCCAGTTGCTTCGTCCAGCTTTTTTATGGCTCTATATATAGAAAGAGACTTGCGTTTTGTTTCTAACCTCTCTGTCTTAGTAGAGTCTATACCTAAGTTGGTATACATAATACAGTCCACCCGAAACAGGGTATCTATCTTCTTCCTAAGGGTCCAAGTAGAGTACCCTGAGATCTTATCGATATCCTCGATAGTGTATTTGCAATCAGATAAAGCCATTTATAATATCGTATATTTTTTTTTCTATCAACTTAAGTCTCGTTTCAGGAACCGTGTTCACTATGTTTTTTACAAGAAATAGGCACCTTTTGTTGTCCTTACTTAAAAGGGCTACCTGTTCTTGGACTTCTATTAAGGCTAAATTAAGGAGATTATTCTTCTCCTCCAACTTTATTAGATCTTTTTTCAACAGCACGGGGTTAACATCTGTGAACTCAGAAGATCTGCTGAGCCACTTATCTAAGATCTTTCTGTATGCTTTTTCCATCTCGCGGTCAGCCTTAAGCATCCAAGGGAACTCCTCCAACCCGTGTAGGATAGTGGCGTGGGTTTTATTAAACTGCCTACCTATAAAGGCGGAGGTCATAGAGCTATGTTCCTTAAGGATCTTATAGCATATAGCTCGTGCCATTATATACTCTGTTT
>Ga0114918_10001348_pt1 | contig 22005 bp, 25 predicted proteins | sample LantaG_FD_87015 | JGI IMG/M metagenome (GOLD analysis project Ga0114918, IMG submission 87015) | Deep subsurface microbial communities from Baltic Sea to uncover new lineages of life (NeLLi) - Landsort_02402 metaG | ecosystem: Environmental > Aquatic > Marine > Oceanic > Sediment | place... | reverse complement strand
TTAACCATATTGTAAAGGCGGCGAATATGCACGTAGAAGAGTGCCCAGAGTTCAAGGGGCTTAAAACAACAGCAGAGCGGGTTGCTTTCACCCACGGTTGGTATGCCGCCTTAGATGCGGAATCACAAAAACCAACCACCAACAAACGCTATACGCAATGCCCCAAGTGCGGTAGTACCCGTATCTGCTTTTGGATGTGCCACGATAGATATGGGTGTTACGATTGCGATTGGGTGGAGGGGCACAGCGCATAGCGTCAAACGTTGGTTGCAATATGCGACCGACCATTTTACAAATCACTCACTGGAGGTTATCTATGGCAAAAATTGAATCTATTATCGAGGGTCTGCAAATCCAGGCTAAGTACAAGCCGGACGATTGGTGTGCTGCGGAGCACGATGTCTTTTACGGTACGTGTACTTCCGAAACCGAGATGTCTGATGCTGATAAGGCCCGGCTTGAAGAAATAGGGTGGTTCATTTGCAGCGAAGTAGACACATGGGCTGTGTATACGTAACCCGTTCGCTAAACTGGCGGAGCGGTCGCATACAGCAACCAACAAATGCATGGTGTTCGCTACCGCAAATTTTGAGTACAAAACTTCACCATGCATCAGACGTTGTAAGAAATGCTCACCATTTTTAAAATTATAGGTGGGTGCAAAGAAAGGAAATATGAGACTAAAATTTTATCTACCAACAGGAGAAGATTGGTGTGGTACATTTGAAGGTGGGTATGTCGAATGTATCGTAGTTAATGAAAAGCAACCAACCAATATTACTAAGGATCGTTGCGACTGGATTGATCACATTTTTATAATTTTCCAAGGCAATGATGATTTGATGTGGGCGAAAAGATACAAGATAGAAGAATCCAATGTTGATAAAGAAACTGTAAAGGCACTGGAATTAATATCCAACATACCTTTGCCAGTAACAAAAGAATATTTAAAAACAATTGGATTTGAGTGTGAATAAGAATGCACCCACAGAAAAGGAGTGGTAATGGTGAGCACATCTTACAACAAATGCATGGTGGTTCCGCTTCGCTTCACCTAAATTTTGAGTACAAAACTTCGCCATGCATCGAACGTTGTAAGACATTTATGCCACTCTGATATTTAGATGTTGGCGCAGGAGAAAACATGATAACAACTGTAGATAAATTAAAAATAGGGGATAGAATAAGTTTTATAGACTCTGATCGGTATAATTCTATAATGACCATCATAGGTATGGATTTAACCTGTACCAGAGATAATGAATGGATTAACCCTTGGCATATGACTGAACCTGTAGTCCTTTGTTACAGAATGACATTCTTAACTGATGGTTGGCCTAACGATCCGTGGATTCATAGGTTTACTTTAAATTGGAGATTCAATAAGCATAGAAGCCGCGCCAACGGAACAATAAGGAAGCGACATAAACATCTTACAACAGTGCTATGCTAAAATAGCTAAAATAAAAACAGGATTTAGTAGCAAGAATATTATAGGTTTTTACTTCAGCATAGCACGAACCGTTGTACAAAATAATTCGGCTTATTAAATTATAGGCCGCCAAAAATGGAGGTTATTATGGGGTGCTGTTCTCCGTGGGATTTAACAGAAGATGGTGACAAGGTTAATGGCGAGTGTCCAGATTGTGGTGAGGATACCGTTGACGGTGATGCTGCGTACGGGTGTACTTATTCACCAGTGCAGTGCAAGACGTGTGGTTCGGCACCTTGCGACTTGTCGTGCTAATGGCGGCAGAACACGATGGAAAGCCGAATTACATCTTACAACAAATGCAGTATGCCATAATGGGCAGGATTGCTTGTCATCGGGAGAGGTGGCAGCACATGGGATTAGCGTCCCATGAAACGATTGTGTACCCTGCCCATTACAGCATACGTGCATCGGATGTTGTGTGAAAAATTTTTAACCTTTTTATTATAGGAGTTTTGGGCTATGTCAATGGATGAAATCGAGCGTGGGTTCCGCATCATAGATAATGCATTAAAGAGTGGTAAGTTCTCGAAGGTGCAGTTGGAATTTATCGGGAAGTTTTGCGACTCGATTAAAGGCGCCACAAACAAGGTGCTTGCTCGTATCGCCGCCCAAAACTCAGAAGACAGCGGAGCGGGAGAACACAACTCCCAACACGCAAAGTAAGTTCGTTTCACAAATGCGTTTCGCACTTCTTACATTTGTCAAACCGTTGTACAAAATTTTTCAACCGTTTTGAATTGTGGTTTGATATGAAAAAAGTAAAGCGTCCAAAACTTGGAGGATAGGAGAATATATGAAAAAAGTAAAGCGTCCAAAACTTGGAGAATATGTGCTTGCCACTCGGCACGGAGATAAAGACCCGTATGACCCGTGGTATGTAGGCGTTGTGGTAGGAGTTTTGGAGCATATCAACGGAATGGGGTATTATGTAGAACGGTCTAGTCGTCAATGGAAACATGTGTGGCGCATATCAAAAGAAGAAGGTGCGGAGTGGTTGAAAAACTTCGCAAAACAGATGTAATAAGTTCGATGTACACATTTTTTCAAAACGTCTCAATGCGGCGGGACGTTGTATGAAAGGTTTAACGCTGGAGGATTATATGGAAACTTTAAACGCGGTAGAGTGGCGGTGCTCGGAGTGCGGCCAAGCACACGTTCTCAAGGTTGAAAAATGCAGTAGGTGTGAAGTTAATTTCACTGCGGAGGCATTAAAACCTTCGCACAACACAGGATGCCTTGAAATAAAATTGCCCAATCGCGGAGCTTTTTTACTTTGCGCAGTAGAGTGTGGTATTAAGGCCAGTGTGGCTCGAAAGTTACTAAAAGCAATTTTACAGCATCCGGGTGCCTGGTAACGTTGTGCGAAATGCCTATAATCAAGAAAGGACATTATATGGCGGCAATTGTGTAAACTTTTATCCCTATATTATCTGTGACAGAAAAATTTCGTATAACCTTCCTTCCTGATAATCTTTTAATAAAAATCTTTATATATTAATCATGTATATAAGGATTTTTTATGTTTATAAGTGTGTCTGAGTATTTAAGGTCTAAAACGGCCTATAAGCTAATAATTTCCCGTCAGTTACCTGACGTGGGAATAGACCTCGATGAGGATGCAGATTCTGTCTGTGCTCAGGAAGTTTGTAACTGCATAAAAAATCATCCAGCTAATCTAATTAAAGACTGTGGTATAAAAACTTTAGGTTTTGATGACCTTGGGCCCTCCGCTAAATATTACCCTAATCATGGATATTATAAGACGCCTGGGGATATATTAGTCCTTAATAAGCGTATGTTAGAGGATCCAATACATGGTTATGCTGAAGACGGTCGTCCTATAAGCACTTTTGAGTTCATTTTAGCCCATGAGCTGGGGCATGGGTGGGATGCTGCACAGGGTAGAAATTCTTGTGGAAAAGACTATTCTATATGTAATGACTGGACTTCTCTATCAGATTGGTCTGATACCCCTAAACCTATGCATAAAAGATTAAGAATACGCGAAAAAGGGTACCCAGAAAAAGTAGGGGAGTGGTATTATGGTCCTAAGGCTCAATTCCCTAGATACTACGGTAAAATGAATCCTTGGGATGACTGGGCGGATGGCTTTGCATACTATGTGACAGGCATGAAGGATAAGCTTCCACCAGAGAAGCTCAATTATTTTAACGAAAAGCTAAGCAATTATTATACAGATCCTCCGATAGATTTAAGTTTAGAGAATTACTCACCCAGGTATGCCTTTGATACTTCTAAGGATCCGGCAGATCATCCAGAAGTTCCTTCCGTGTTAAAACCCTATAAGGATAGATATCCTGAGCTTTATAAGTATATTGTACTTCATGTGACCCCTAAGAAGTTAACTAGCTCTAAGGTTACTTTTGGTGTAGATATTCCTAGTCTTAAGGATTACACGAAGAGTTACGGTAAAGTAGATAGTTACTTAAAGAGTAAATTAGGATATATTCCGGAATTTGATAGAAGTGGAAAAGACGATAGTAAATCTATCGATGATATAAAGAAAATATTTGAGGTATTCAAGAATAGAGGTAAGATCCAGGGTATTAAAATAGGACCCCCTAATGATAAGGTTCCTGTTTTTGAGCCTGGTGTTCCAGGAGGCAAAATGGTTAAGATAGCTAGTTACTTAAGAGGTATGGCGGAGAAGCTTGATGATAAAGAATTAAGGAGCGTGCCAAAAAGAATGGCCGCAGACGTTAAAGAGGTTTTTAGGGTTAACATAGGGTCAGAGTTTATATCGGTTAAGTCTTTCGAGCAATTTTTTGAGGAGAGCAGCGAGGACGATATAATAGAAGCTCTTGAAGAGTACAAGTACTATTTAGATAGTGTTTATGAGTCATATAAGGATAAGGTAAAGGATAGTAAATCTTTTAAAGAAGTTTTTAAGGAAAGCGCCCCTAATTTGATTAAGATGGCTATACAGGCCTACAAGAAGCCTATACCTGGAAGAGCGTTTAAAGACCCTGTGCACCCGACTCAAGAAGAGATAGTAAATTTTGTCAGGATACTCATAGATAAAAATTTAAAAAATACTTTTAACAGATTAAAAGCAAGGATTTAACGAGGTTTTAATATGCCTAATCCTAAAAGTTATGATAATCAGAACGATTGGATGGATGCATGTATGCATCATTTTAGAAGAAATGAAGGTAAGAAACAAGACGAAGCTGTGTCGCAATGCCTTTTTATATGGCGTAATAAGAGCAAGAAAAAGAATAAGAAAAGATCGGCTGAAGATTTTACTACGGATGTGTTAGCTTCTCTTAAATCTGACATAAAAAAGTCAGATAAAGTTAAAAAGGTAGTTGTATTTTTAGGTGGGGAGTGTCCAAAAGGAAACGAGTGGCGTGAAGATATAAAGAAAGAGTTTAAAGATAAGATATTTTTTCTGGATCCTTACGATGAGTCCTGGAAAGCAGATGAAAATATTTATAATGAGCTAGAGGGACTACTAAAAGCAGATCATGTTATATTCTACAAAGGTGGAGAGGGAACTAAAAAAGAGGAAAAGTTTTTAGACAGCATAGGTGGTGGGAAGTATAGCACCTTTAATAAACTAGAAGATTTAAAGTCCTATCTTAACAAAGTATCTAAATCTATCAAGAAAAAGGTACCAATAAGTAAAACTCTAAGGGTTATGACCTCTAATTTATTAAAGCAAGCGTATCCTCACGTAGGGTCATTAGATCTATGCGTAGAGAAGATGGATAAAGAGTCTATTAATGATTTAAAAAAAGATATTTTAGATGGAAATTATATAAATGTAGACTCTAGAGCTCAAGAGGCTGTGAAAGGAGTGGGTTCCCTTCATAGTTTTAGTGGAAAAGATTTGTTAGAACAGATGCCTAATAGTCTACTACTTAAAAGTTTTTTTGAAAATGATACTCGTTTTTCAACACCTCATCCTTATCTAAGATATGACAATAAAACCCACACAATAGAACCATCAGAAGCAGGTATTAGTATAGAACATACGTATGGGCCGGTGCCCGTTAATATAAAAAATGCGAAATTAGGGCAGCATTATGACTTTTGCAGCACTCAAGTAGACTTACCAGAGAGCGTGGCACGAGAGGTTATATCCTTTGGAGATAAAATTCCCGAGGAAGAGCTTTATGTAGAGGATGATGGTGGTTGCGGCAGGGAGAACGAAATTCACGTAACTCTTTTATATGGTCTTACTGAAGATAATCCTGAAAAAGTGGAAAAAATGTTACACGGGATAAAACCTTTTGAAATATCTTTGGGCACCATTACTGCGTTCCTGGATAACGATAAACACGATGTTCTTAAGATAGATGTTGACTCTCCGGTGCTCCAGAGGTTACATTATATACTGGAGGATAACCTTCCGAACGAAAATAGTTACCCAACTTATCATCCTCATGTTACGATAGCTTACCTGAAAAAAGGTGAGGCAGAAAAGTACATAGGTAAAGACGATTTTAGAGGAAAGAAATTTATAACAAATGAAATAGTATTTTCTTCTAAGAGCGGAGATAAGATACCAATTAGATTGGAGAAATAGTGGTACATAGATTGAATGTAATAGGAAGATATCTAGATGCTTCTTCTATTAAGCTATCAGCTAAGCTTACGCTAGGTCCTGAGGACATGTCCAGTGAGGACACTATTAAACAGACTGCTGCTGTAGAAAAGTTAGTTAATAGTATTATAAGAACAAAGCTACCTGGGTGGAAGGATAAGGTATTTGCTGTTGGAGGTTTTGTTCGGGATTCTTTATTAGGTAAGGGTGCGGACGACCTGGATTTAGTTGCAGATGACCCTAAGCACGGCATGGAGTCGGGAAAAGAATTAGCTGAACAAGTAGCTAAAGTATTAAATATTGAGACTCCTAATAATCCGCATGAGCTAGACTCTCAATTCAGGATATTTGGACTTGTTCTAGCTAATCCTAAGATAGACGGGAAGAGAGAACGTTTTATTACACCTGACGGTGTTGACGTAAGTGGGTATAAATTAGAAATAACTCCGCCTAGAGAAGAAGGAGAGTATGATGAGAAAAGAAGACCTAAAACAGTAAAGTATACATCAAGAAAAGAAGATGCTTTAAGAAGAGATTTAACTGTAAATTCTTTGTTTAAAAATATCACAGGTACTAATCTAGATAACTCAGAAGAAAATATAGAGGATTATTCCGGAGGTATAGACGACTTAAAAAAAGGCGTACTTAAGAAGCCCAGTCATCCGGATAGGGGCCCATTAGATATTTACTTCGATGATCCCCTACGCATATTAAGGTTGGTGAGATTTAAAGGAAAGATGTCTGATTTTAAGATAGATCCAGGCACGGAAGAAGACGCTAAAAAGTTTATGAGCGACACTGAGGGTAGAAAAGTATTTAAGGATAAAGTTTCTCCTGAGAGAGTTAGGGATGAACTGACTAAGATTCTAACGCTTCCTAGCGGAAAAGATGCTCGTGAAGGTTTAGAGAGAATGAACGAATATAATATACTAGATTTTATTAGTCCTACTTTATCTAAACTCTTAGACGTAAGGCATGACAGTATTTACCATAAAGGGGAATCTGGGTGGGAACATACTATGGATGTTCTAGAAAAAACTCCGCCTAAGCTGGAAACCAGATTAGCTGCTCTTTTACATGACATAGGAAAAACCGAGACATTCGAACCTAAAAAAGAGTACTATAACAGAGATAAGGATACTTGGGTAGAGTTATCTAAAAAGAAACCGATACCAGAGGGCGCTGAGACTAGAGATAGGCACAGTTTCCCTGGGCATGCGGATGCAGGTTCCAGATTAGCAGATAAAGTACTTTTAGAGCTTAAGTTTCCGGGTAAGATATCAGAGACTGTAAAAAATATGATTCACAGTCATATGGGGCTTAAGCATTCCCAGCCCGATACTAGTAATTTTTTGTATAGAGCAAGAGTTATTATTTCTAAGTTATATGATAATGTAGATGATATCATAGATTTAATGAAAGCGGATTTAAATCTGGGTAACGGCTCTAAAGAAAAAGAACGCTTTGAAAAACTTTTTAGTGAAATAAAGAGGTTAAAAAACGAGGACACTAAAAAAGGATTGTTGCACACTCCTGGTAACTCTAATAAGCCCGTCTATAAAGTTCCTGTTGATTTAGCTTTTAAAGATATAAAAGTTTTTTTGAAAGATCAATCTAAGCGCGGCAGGGTTTTCGAGGCGCTTAAAGAGTTATCTAAAATAAGAAGCATGTCTGGTAAGCTAGATAAGGATAAGTTTCTTAAAGAGGTAGAGGAACTTCAGCAGCAAGAAAAATTACTAGAAAAGCTTATACAGGACTATGATAAGTATAAAAAAAGCGATGGTTTTTATAAGAAATTCGAAAGAACCGATAAACGATACCGAAATAACGGTAAGTAATAATCGATTAATAATTTTTATCCCAATTATATAGCCATTTATATACCATAAAAAAGGAGATCCACATGGCAGATTATAAGCCTTACGTAGCAGTTCAGGAGTTTATTTTGAATCTAAATAACGGTCAGAAAGAAGTTAAGGCAACGTACGGAGATTTGATTGAGTTTGACGGGCTTTCTGTAAAAATAAAAGATTTTGAAGGCCAAGCCCCTTCTTTTAGTAAGGTTGTGCGCGAAGGAGAGTGGGTAAAGCCTATTCATCCGGATAAAGTAAGTATTCTTAAAGAAAGGCTGGCGGGTAGTTCTGATACTAAATTTTCAGAAGAAAACACAGGACCAGAAAAGCCACGTAATCAAACGGCTGGAAAAATAGTGGAGAATAGTGACGTTGGTTCTACTAGAGTTGTTGAGCTGCGTCGTAGTAATAAAGAACTACAAGACATAGTAAACCAATATGAAAACGAGACTTACTTAGGTGAAGAAAGTGAAGAAATCGAAGAGAGTAAAGAAAGTAGAATAGAAGATAATTTACCTGAAAAGAGGGTAAACATTATAGATGATGATGCTTCTATTGTTAAAAAAGTGTCTAAAGAAGCTTTTACTAGCACCTCTACTAAGAACACCTCTGGGGTAGAATTAGATGATGTAATAGAAAGTCCTTTAAAAGTTGTTTTTAATGAGGAAAGAGTAGTTAAAGATACTAGCTATTTAGGAGAAGAGGAGATCCCAAAAGGTAGAAAGAAGTTAGCTGTAGATTATGATTCTGAAGGAGTAGTAGTTAAAAAGACTTCAGTTCCTGCGAAAAATAAGAGTGTAGTAGATAAAAATACTAAAGTAGAGGAAGATAGCTTTGAAGTTACTAAAGAGCAGGAAGTAGTTAGCGAAACCAGCTATGAAAAATCTAAGCCTATTGATGTTGGGTCTTCTACTCAGGTAGGCGTAGAGTCTATAAAGAAAACTTCTAGTAGTAGTAAAAAGGGAGGAAGAAAAGCCCTTAAGGTTAAAAAGGCAGATTTACTGGAACAGGATGCTGTTGTTGTAGGTAAATCTTCTACTCCAAAAGACATTAGCACCGTAGATGGGATCACCGTTAAGACCTCTGTAGGGTCTAACAAAGAAACATCTGGTGAGGCAAAGTTTTCTTCTGGGGGAGACGGTATAGAAAGTACAGGAGCTACTTTTTCTGGAACTGACTCGCCAATTGTAGATTTGAGCGGTATAGAAGCGTCTGATACTTTTACAGAATCAGCTATGGAAGTTGACGGTGGAGACATCGATATAAGTGACCTTTTGGATTAAATATGCTTAATAATCAAGTCAGAAGAGTAATAGCTAAATATATAGAGGACCCCGATGACGGGTCCTCTTATAGTAGCCGTGCTCAGACTTGGATGGAGTACGAAGATGGCAAGAATAGAGTAAAACCGGAAAATAAAAATAATTACTCTATACTTAAAGGCGTTAACCCTAATGCACTTTCTACTGGTACTCCTGATGCAGATGAGTTTAAGGGTGATAATTCAACATATAACCCCTATGATTATAAAGACCCCTCAACTAAACCTAAAGATATTGGTGATAGTGGGGTTTTTGAGAATAATTTTCCCTCTTATTCGACTCCATTTTACGTTAATCGTCCTTCTCTTTTTAAGGAAGAAGGCCCTCTTTATGAGTGGGCTAAATCCAGAAGAGAAGACTGGACTGAAGACCCAACTCAGCAAAACCCAGCTATTAGTCTAGATAGAAGATTCTCTAGTAAAAAGACAATACAAAATGTTTTGAGTTTGTATCTTTTAAGTTCTATACCTGTAGAGGCTAGTGTCTCTATGATAGAGTCTCCTATAGTGATGAAAACGGCAGCTACTCTATTGAGTGTTAACTCTGCGTTTAAATCTGGAGATCCTAACATGTATACAAATACTTTAAATAAGTCTAAAAGTATAGGAGCTGTCAATTGGGTGAATCAATCTGACGCTGATAATATTAAAAAAGGTCTATATCAATTTAAAGTTCCTAGTTCTTCCAGTAGTGGAGATTATGACGTATATCTTCAGTTTTTAAGGACTAAGGATAAGAGACAGACTCCTAACGGTTTTTTAGATTTTGATGTTCAAATGTCGTGCTCTTGTAAATCTTTTTTGTATTTCGGAGCTCAGTATTATGCTGTAAATGATAAGTATATGTATATGCCAGGATTTAGACCCTCATTGGTTGCTCCTCATTCTAGGACTGATATTGTTTCAGTTACTAAAATGCCAGATGGAAGGACTAGAAAAAACACAGGGAAGGGTTTAAATTTTAGAATGTGTAAGCATCTTTTAAAGGTGTTAGAATATGTGCAGAATAATTTAACTGCTAAAGAGGTTAATATCACAAAGAACTACCCCTTAATAGGCAGGCCTTCTGCATTAGTAAACACAAAAAGGTGGGAAGATTTTTTTAAAATACCTTTTACGATGGAGGAGATACAAAAGTATCTTTTAAATCCTTCTAATTTAAAGAACAGGCCTAGTGTTTATTTTACGGTACACACTCCTCAAAAGAGTCATTATGATGAGGTGGATAAATGGGTAGCTGATAATTTTTCTAATTTAAGTCAAAGCGAAAAGAGTTCATATATAAGGTTTTTAGCAGAGCACCCGGAAGAAATTTTTTATATTTTATGGTCTTACGCAAAATTAATACAGCCTAATAAAATAGATTTTTCTTTAATTTCCACGGCCTACGATAATATGGCTAAAACAATTGTTCCTGAGTCAGAAGAAGAGCCAGAGAGCGTTGTAAACCCCGACGAGTCAGACGAGAATCAGTACACAGGAGAGGGCATGACAGGTACACTTTCTCCTAAAGATTTTCCTAATAAAGAAGAGATGAAAGAGATAGAAAAAAAAGAAGAAAAAGGCTCTATAGAACTAGATAAGCAAGACCAATCTTTAAAAGATAAAAATATAGAAGATAAAGACAATAACATAAAAACTATAGGAAAAAAAGACACAGAAGAGCCTGAAGATGAGGCACGAGGGGTCAGGAAGACTGATATAAGAAATGAGATATAAAGGAGATTTATATGGATTATACGATGGAATGGGATGCTACGGACATTCCTGGCGCAGTTTTTATGGGTTTTAATTATATTGAAGTTAAAGATGAGATAGTTGGTTTTGTCTACGCTAATCCTGCGATGTTAAAAAAGATTGTTCTTTCGATGCCCGATGATATTAATTTTGACTATATCCCTGATGGTATCGGTATGCTAAGAACAGCCTACTTAAAAAGAGCCTCTATTAGGCACAATGAGATAAGATTTGTTAATCAATCAGATTCTATTAGATTGCGCGTATTTTTGCGCTGACCAAATATTATATTATATAAAGCGAGGAAAATTTTATGCCTACATACGAGTATAAGTGTCGAAACTGCAAGAGAACACAAGAAGTTATACATTCCATAAAAAAAGATCCAGAGGTACTGTGCAAATTTTGTGAGTCTAATATTCCAATGGAAAGACTTATTTCTTGGAACGGTGCGGGTTTTATTTTAAAAGGTGGAACAGAAGCTATTCATTGGAAGGAAAAAAGAAACCGCATTAAAAAACGTGCGGAGCTTGGAGTAAAACAAATAGATAGGTATGGCACAGAGGGGGGTATTAAGCTTCAACCTAATGTGGGTGGTATGCCGGCAGACTCGTGGTCTGATGCGGCTAAAGTTGCCAAGGAAGCTGGTATGAGTGTTGATAGTTATAAGCCTATGATAGAAAAAGAAAAAAGTACTAGTAAATCAGGCGTAGATGATAATAAATGGAAAGCCGCTAAAGAAAATAAAGATAAATCATAAGATTCAAATATATAGGAGAAGAGATGGCAGATAGTAAATACCTAGGCCTTAATATTATAGTAGGTCCTGGAGAAGCAGAAGAATTAGAAAGATGTCTAAAAAGTTGTCAGGGTGAGTTGTTTGACGAGATAGTAGTGACGAACACATCTAAAGATGAAAAAGTTCAAGAAGTAATCGATGAGTATGCGGACATAAAACCTTATTTTGAATGGGTGAATAATTTTTCGGCTGCCCGTAACTATTCCTTCAGTCACTCCACTACAGAATTTATAATGTGGGTTGATGCAGATGACATTATTAAACCTTCAGAGTATAAAAAGCTGTTAGAGCTTAAGAAGTCTGGTCGCTTTGATAATATAGACATTGCTCTTATAGACTACATATATTTCCATGACGACGAAGATAAACCTGTCGTAGTACTTCCTCGTGAAAGAATAGTCCGGAACACAGAATCTATTAAATGGCACGACCCTATCCACGAATACATAAGCATAGACGGTAAAAGGCTAGAGCGTTTCCCTATCCATATTGATCATTATAGAACAAAACCCTATGACCCGAATAGAAACTTAAAGCTATTAGAACAAGAATATAAAAAAGATTCTTGTTCTACAAGATTTAAATTTTATTACGGTAAAGAGTTGGCGGATAACAGAAGATACGACGAAGCCATACCTATACTAGAAGAATACGTTAGCAACGGTAAGGGGTTTATAGACAATCTTTCTGTAGCATGTACAAGATTATCAAGGTATTATTACCACATTAAAAAAGATTTTGAGGCTGCAAAAAGATATGCTTTAAAGGGTATAGGCTTTAATTCTATGTATGCAGAGCACTTTGTTGTGGTCGGGGATATCTACGCAGAAAAAAGTGAGTTTGAGTCTGCTATCCGGTACTACAAAGAAGCTCTGACGAAAGAGCTCACGGGCGGAATGTCTCAATTAGTAGACTATTATGGGTTTATACCAGCACAAAAACTTGCAATAGTTTATAGCAACAACAGAGACTACGAAGAGGCTAAAAAATATATAGATATAGCGCTTCAGTACAAGAAAGAAAAAAGCACAGTAGAGCTTGGAAAGATGATAGAAAGAGAGCTTGAGAAAGTAAGAAGAGGCGCCGTTCTTGGTAAAGAGAGAAAAGAAGAGGTAATAAATTTTCTTGAGGGTAAAGGTTACGGGGTTGAGATAGAAAAGAATAATTACGATTTTGCGTCTTTAAAACTTACTAGGGATGCGGAGATAAATGTAGTTTGGATGGTTCCCACAGAAGGACAATTTGACCCTGCTATTAGGCTTAGAAGATTAAATATTGATGCTAAGCTAAGAGAGATGGGATATAAGAGTAAAATTATAAAAGAGTATCACAGTAGAAATAAGCATGAGATACGTAATGAAGTAGGGGACGCAAATGTTATAGTGTTTTCTCAGTATAGTAAGTTTGATTTAGAGTTAATAAAGTTTTTTAAATCTCTTGATAAAAAAATAATAAGAGATCATTGTGAAGGGATGTTTGGTTTTCCTTTTGAGGATGAATGTTTTAAAGAAGCTAATGTGATTACTTGCTGTTCTACAAAATTAGAGCAGATGACAAGAGACCAGGGCCATAACCATACTGTAATCATTAAGGATGCAATTGAGGAGCGTAAACCACGGGTAGTTCACAGTTACGAGGATAGGCATTCTAAACCTAAAGCTGTTTTTATGGGCGGTGGAGGTAATGGATTTCTTGCTAAAGATGTTCTCAAGCCCGTGATAGATAAAGCAGGCTATGACCTTGTTATGATCACAGAATGGGATGACGCTGATATTAAGTGGGATATTGATACGTGGCCTGATGACTTCTGTAACTGTGACGTCGCAATATGCCCTCAAAGGGTAGATCAACAGCCTGCTAAAAGCAACGTAAAGGTTACAACAGCTATGGGATTAGGCATGCCTGTAGTGGCCTCCCCTCTTCCTTCCTATTTAGAAATTATAGAGCATGGAAAAAATGGTTATGTCTGTAATGACCTAGAGGATTGGTATAAAGCTCTGGTTGAGTTAAGAGATCCTAAGAAGCGTAAGGAAGTAGGAGAGGCAGGTAAAAACTCTGTAAGCTCTTACAGTCTTGTCAGTATAACTAAAGAATGGGTAAATTTGTTTAAAAAGCTTGTTAACAATCAGATTCATTTTGATCTCGCTTACACTAAACCTGCAATCAATGATGCCCCCACTCTTATGGATGCGGTAGACATTATTATTCCTAACTATCAAAATATTGCGTATTTGAAATTATGTGTAACATCTATTATGCTTAACACTCTTCATCCTTTTAATATTATTATATCGGATGCAGGTAGTGGTGAGGATGTTTGGGGTTATTTGAACAACGTAAAAGGTGTAAAAGTTTTAGGCTCTCCTGATCAAAGGCTCAGCTTTTCAGAAGCTTGTAATGCGGGAATAAATGTTTCTAGAAGCAAATATTTTGTTATACTGAATTCTGATGTTATCGTTTCTAAAGGATGGCTGCAGAATCTTGTACGTGATATGGGTACGGTTCCTAGGCTTGCCGCTTGCGGAGTACTTTCTAACTGTGATCGTGGTTGGTTGCACGATAATCCTAAGGATCCTAAAAGTCCTAAATATAAAATGCGCCTAGAAAAAGCAGGCTTAGAGTTAGTCCCGGGTATGAAATACGAGACGATAGAACCCCATATTGATGAGCTTTATAAGTTCATGGAGAGCTCTAATAAAGAGCACAGCAAAGAATACGTAGATAGAGATTGGGTAGCGGCTTATGCCACTATTTTTGCTCGTAGCGCTATAGATGAAATAGGTATCTTTGATCCGATATACAAGAATGGGTGTGAGGATTGGGATCTATGCTATCGATTAAAGAAGTGTGGATTTAAAATTGGGCAGGCTATTGATTCTTTTGTCTATCATTTCGGGGGAGTAAGTCGAGGGGCCTATGCTGAAGAGAATAAAATGGTTTATCAGAAAGAGGATAAAGAGAACCATAATAAAGTCTCTCTAAAGTGGGGTAAGCCTAAAATAGGTATTTGGACAGGCCCTGCCTGGGAACCCTGGGATAAAGCTACAGTGGATGCCGGTATGGCGGGCTCTGAAACTTGGGCTGCTTACTTAGCTGAAGAATTTGTTCGTAAAGGTTTTGACGTAAGATTGTATAATGATCTTAAAACAGAGGATAAAACTAAACCTGTTTTCCAGGAGGTAGAAGGTACAGGGTCTTCTGTTAAGTATTTAGATTACTCTATGATGCTTCCGGATATGGAGTACGACCACTTTGATTATTTTATCAGCTCCCGTTCTGTAGGTCCTTTTAATTACAGGCTGCATGTCGGTAAAAGGTATGTTATGGTACACGACATCTGGCTTAATGCGGACCCTAACCACGATATAAAATCTTGGCTAGTGTCTGGGTATGCTTATTTATCTGACTGGCATAAAGCCTTCCTTACCAACCACCACAAGATGCCAGAAGATAAAATGTTTTTGACTGCTAATGGTGTTTGCGAAGAAAATTATAAAGACGTTGATAAATTTATTAAAAAGAACCAGGCTGTTTATAGTTCTTCTCCCGATAGAGGTCTTTATCAGCTTCTTAAGATGGTTCCTGAGATACGGAAAGAAGTACCGGATTTTGAGCTTATAGTTACATACGGGTGGTATAACTGGGAAACTGCTGCTAAAGCTCGAAACGATACAGCTTCTTTGGAGCTTATCGCTAAGATAAAAGATCGGATCAATCAGCCCGGGGTTAAGTATTTAGGTAGGGTAGACAAAAAGATGCTTGCTCTGCTCCAGAAGGAATCTAAGGTTTGGTTATACCCAACAAATTTTACAGAGACATTTTGTATAGGAGCCGTAGAGAACGGGCTATCTAAAAACGCTATTGTAACCACAGATTTAGCTGGATTGTCTACTACCGTAGGAAATTCGGGGATAATGTTCAGTCCTGAGAATTTCTCTCGGGATAGTGACTATCCTCAGGAGTTCACCGAGAGGTTTATTAAAGCATCTGTAAAAATGTTAAAAGATGAAGAGTACCGTAAAAAATGGGCAGATAAGGCATATAATAAGATGTCCGGTCAATATTTGTGGTCTAAAATAGCAGATGATTGGATTAGAGAGTTCGAAAAATAATAAAATAATAATTGATAATCTTTTAATAAAAAAAACCCTACTATAGATATTCCTACTAACCTAGAATGGGGTTTTTTATTATGAGTGTACCATCAGTTCAAATAAAGGTTAACGATGCCAAGGTCGAAGTGTTTTGGGAGCTAGACACTTCAGGCGTCTACCTTAGATTTAAGCTTTACTATGACATAGCCTCTGATATGTCCGGAGAAACGGCTTTTTCAGATATTTTCCTAAACACTCCTAACACAATATACTCAAGCAAGCATGTTTTTTATTCTTTTGATAGGTCTGAAGTTACATCAGATTTAAACACAGGATTTTACCTAAGGGTAAAGGGCGTCAAAGCTGATGCCTCTGAGGTAGCAGGAGCTACAAGGTATATACCAGGTTTAGACGAGCTCGCAGGCATGGAAAATGTATCCAAACTTTATGGTTATGACGCCACTAACGGGGTGTGGAGAAAAGTAATCGTAGACTCTGCTGGTAAACTGGATACTGTGTAAAGGTAATAATCTTTTAATATAAGATGACATATGAAAGGATCGTTAAAGGTCCGTATTTTAGTATAAACATAGTCGATTTATTATTTAAGGAGGAATCCACATGGCAGATCAATTAAGAATCAGCTACAATGGCACAAATGTTGGTAAAATATATCTTTCAGATATCGGTAAACGTTATCAGCTCGGTGGTGGACAAGAAGGTGATTATGGAAACAATAGCGGAGATGACCAGTATATTAATTGGGGTGAAACTGTTGTTCTTCAAAAAACAGGAGAAGTTTTAAACAGTGTAGCTCATGGCGTTCTTAAATATTTCTCAACAGTCCCTTCTGACGGATCGTGGATTAATGGTGCGCCTATTACTGTTACTGATATAACATCTACTAGTGCTGATGAAGTTCCTGGTAGAGACTTTACTGGTGACACAGGTCGCTACACAGACGCATATCTAGAACGTCTTGCTCAAGCTAATTACAGTACAGGTACTGCAGGTCAGACTGGTTACTTTTACGGTAACTCTGACACTCCTGGTATCACTGGAGCTAGCTCTTAATTCTTGCTTTTAAAAGATGTTACCGAGGGTAATACTTCGGTAACATCTTATATTTTATATATATTGAAAGGATAAAAAAATAAAATGAATAATATACACGGAGATTTAATAGCAACAAAAGAAGGAACTAAAACTTGTGATTTATATCTTGCCGCTTTTTTTACTACAGCAGGGTGTAAAATTAAAGAGACGACTAGAGATGCAAGAAAAGTTTATTTTCTTTTTGAAGACACTGATTTAATAGAAAAGTTAAAAGTTGACTATTTTACAAGAAATGCTAAAGTAGACGCTTTGACATATGCTGATAATGTAAAATCATTAAAAAGTTTATGTGCAAGTATCATGAATAATGAAATTAAAAGAGGTAGCTAAATGGCTGATTTATATCAGGGAAAAATCGGTACAATATCTCCAGCTATAAAAAACTACGAGATACAGACTTACATAAGTATAGATCGCGGTATAACGGGGGTAGGAGATTCTGGGGTTACAGGTACTGGTACTCTTGTTACTTGGAAACATGAACAAGGTCTTACTGGTATAGAATCAGGCAATTTCACTAATCTAAAAAGCGACCATAAATTTTAATTATGACTAGACTATCTACACTTCAATTAATGAAGAAAATTGCTTCTGAAAATTTTAAGCTAAAAGATTTAAAATTTGTAGAGTTTGACACTATAAAAGCTACTGAATTTACAAAACTTTTAGTTACTGATGTAGACGGAGAGCAAAAAGATTATGATGATACTCATCAGCTAGATGTATGGGTTGACATGTCTTTAAAGTATGAGGGTATTTATCCTCAAAGTTATCGTACACTTAATTCTATGATAATGGATTGGGTGGATGAGCACGAAGAAAAAATTAAAAAGGAAATTAATCCTAAGCTTAAGGATTTTTTAGATAAAGTATACCCGGACATAGACACAGAAGATTTAAATCAAGACTTCGATGATTATATATGGGAAGATCAGGTAGATTACATGCCTGAAATTAATGAATCTAATAAAGAAATAAGGTTTTCTATTGAATTGGTTTTAGATATAGAAGAAATTGATGAAAATGAAGACGAATAAAAGGAGCTGACTATGCCAAGAGCAAATAATGCAGAAAATAACAACAAACTACAACCCTCATTCCGTAGCACTAACCCTGCTAAGGTAAGAGCAAGTAATTTTTATACCACTTCTAAGACTACTGACAATCGTCAGCAGCCTGGTTTCGGTCAAACCAAAACTACTCAGAAATAAATAAAGGAGGCCTATCATGGCTAAAGACGCACGTCCCGGCGGTAACAGACAGCAACCTCAAGCTTTTCCGCATAAACAAACTATGAATCCTAAAGCTCAGAAGGTTACTTCTGTAGGTAATGGCAAAAGAATTGTAGGAGAGCTTAAGAACAGAGTTATATAAGTTTTTTCTTACTATATTTTATTATTATAGGCTGGTTTCCTCAGGGAATCAGCTTTTTTATTTTCATTCTTTAGCCTGAACTCTGCTAATATTTTATAGCCCTCTAATCCTATATACATAGGAACATCTTCTAAGGGCCCAAAAAGAATGTTAAAGCAGGTCATTAACGCCGATTTTTTTGGGTTATAACCAAACTTTTTATAGATATCTATTTCGTTGTCAGCTGATTTAAGTATTGATTCGTAGAATTCTTTAAGGTTAGTGCAGAACATAGACTCATTTTTTATGTGCGAAAGAGCTCCGTTAATATCAGCGTCAGCACCCATAGCGTATGTGGGTATTATATTCGTAAGGTAACGGTAGTCAAAATTTTTAAAATGTTTTTTCATAATAGTGCCTCCATGTATAATATACTTTTTTGTAATAGGTAAATCAAATTTAAGATAATAATGTATTAATAATAAAGTTAAAAGTGGGAACCACAAGAAAGGTTTAATATGCGATTAAAAAAAGCGGACGCAGCTCTTTTAAGGCAGTTGATGCCCTACATCAATATGAATGACCCTATAAAGGCAGGCGTACAGTTATGGGAAGATGTTGAAAGTAGAAGGGTTGACTCTATCGTACCTTTCAGTAAAGAAGATGTGGCCAGCGCTTTAGAGGGTACTAGGAATACGCAGGAAAACATTATGCGAGGAGAGCTGGATCAGTATAAACATGTATTAGAGGGTAAGGGTCGTGATAAGCTAAAAGCTTTAGAAAGCCTTTTTGATCCTGGTATGGGAGTTGATTTATTTAAATACGACCGGGAGATACAAAAGGCGTTTTCTGCCGGGGGAGAGGGCCAAGACTCATCTAAAGCTGGTTTTGAAAACATGGCAAAGAATATAGCAGAGGTTTTAAATAAAATATATTACATAGAACTTATTAAGGGAGTCTCGAAAAGAATGGACACCTTAGATTTTGGGGGCTACGAAAAACGTAGCGCAAGTTCTGTGCGTAAAGCTGCAAGTAGAATTGTTTTAAAATTTTTGAGTAGCTTGTAAGGAGAAACTTATGGGTGTAGCTTATCAGCCTGGACAGGTTTTAGGTTGTGATGATTTAAAAATAAATATAAGGGATAATAACGGTGATCTCGTAGATCCCTATTACATACGATACTCCATTTTCGATAGAACTACGGGGATAGAAGTTTTAATAGGCATTTCTGATAGAACTCCTGCCACACAAGGTACTGGGCAGTACTACGCTAATTTTACTGTTCCTTTAGATGCTAATATAGGAGATTGGATAATACGGTGGAACTTTAGAGAAACTGTAGGCTCCCCCCTCATAGAAGCTGTACAAGAGTTTAATATAGTATCCGTAAGCACTACAGTATCTATCACTGGGTCGGATACTGGAGACCTTTTAGTTAGGAGATTACGAATAATACTAAGGGATAATAATCCCGATAGAAATTATCGATTTAGACCTCCGGCGCACGAAAAATTTATACAGGCTCAAGCTCAAGTGTTTGGTTATATATGGGAAGACGAAGAACTGTATGAGTATCTTCTCATGGCAATAGATGATTTTAACACTGCTCCTCCTATCACAGGGGTTACAATAAACGACATCCCTGACCGATGGCGTACTGCCATTATTCTTAGGGCTGGGGCATTCGCGTGCTTTGCTATCACTATGAATTGGATAGCAGACGAGTTTGATTATTCTGTTAGTGGAGTATCCCTTAGTATTGAGAAGTCAGGTAAATACCAGGGTATGAAAGAAAATTTTATATCTGAGTATGACAAACTTAAAGACCAAGCCAAGAGATCGATAAAGATACTCAAAGGATTAAAGCAGCCGAGATACGGGATCGGAATTTCCTCCGCGCTTGGACCTTACAGCAGACCTGGGGTACAGAGTAGGCGTAATTACGTAAGTGGTTTTAGGGGTGGCTGGTCGTAAGGACCTAGTTAAAATTTTTTGACTTACGGTAAGAAATGTACTATATTACTTTATAGGAATAGTCTTTATTTTTAAAAGGATATAGTATGCTGTCAAAAGAAGAAGTTTATGTAAAAGATAATTATTATAGTAATACAAGAGAAGAATTATCTAAGAAATTAGGTAAGACCCCCTATCAGATAAGAATGATTGTTTCTAAACTAGTATCCTGCGGTATCTTAGAGCATAAAAGTGCTAGCACTAAAAGTCGAATCTCTCCTGAAAAAATAGAATATTTAATCAATAATTACAGTGAGCAAACTAAAGATCAGTTAGCAGAGAATTTAGGCGAAAGTACCCGCTGGGTTAAGCGTCAAATTAAAAAACTTCTAAAGGAAAAAAGAATTAAAAGTAAAAGAGGTAAAATAAGAGAAAATACAGGCAGTGAGTTTTGGACAGAAGATTTAAAAAATTATATTTTTAGTCTAAGGATAGATAAATTAATGTCTTCTAAAGATATTAGTACAAGGCTAAAGAAGGAAAAAAACATAGATGTCCCCCCACACACCGTAGAATACTTTTTGATACATAAGAATAAAGTAAGTATGCCTACGAAGAAAGAATGGCTAGAGTTAAAACTAGGTAAAGAAGGAGCTATAAATTTAATCGAAGAAGGATATAGATTAGTAGACATATCTAAATATTTGCTAGATCTGCACGGTGTCTATATATCGGATGATCTGATATTAGAGTATTTTAAAGATATAAATATAGACAGCCAAAAAAATTATAGAATAAAAGAGGTAAGGAAAAAAAGCTTAAATTTTAATAAAGAGTGGTTAATAGATAGAATAAATAAAAATTGTAGCATAAAAGATATATCTAATGAAATGGGGGTTTCTAAAATTATTGTGTGCAAGAGGATAAAGGAAGAAGGATTAAAATTAAGAAAACATAGAATAGTTTGGGACTATAACTTGGAAGACATGAGAAATAATTTATCTAAGGTAGAGGGACTAAAAAAATACTTGTCTCGCGAAGATGAACATCAAATGATACTCGGATGGTTTTTAGGAGACGGGAGTTTAGATAGAAACGGTAGACTTGTGATATATCACAGTATAAAGCAATTAGGGTATTTATATGTTAAATATAAAGTACTTAAAAGATATGTGTCGAGTATATTTACTGTACCACCAAAAAGCACTTTAATCAACGGTGTTTATGTTTATAGTGAGGGTCAGATTGGATTCTCTTGTGTTGGTATGAAAAGGTACTTAGGATACTTAAATAGAGACGGAACTAAGAACTATGAAAAAATACTAAAGGATATTAAGCCCCTAGGCTTTTCTTGCTATTTTATGGATGACGGGTCTTTTTTTAGCGGAAAAAAAGTCATGAGCATAAGAGAGAGCTTGATTGATAAGTATGAGAACACCAGTTTCTTTGGGAGTAAAATAACTTCTAGTTGTTTAGAGGTGAAATCTGTTGATAACAATTATATTCTTCCGATGTTCTCTCGTAAGGTTAGAGGAGAAAATGTTGGTTGTTTTTGGAGGTCTCTTATTCCTGAGCTAGATGGAGAAATTGATATTAATAACCTTTTAGATTTAAGCCTTGTGTCTTTAGATAATGCTGACAGTAATGAAAATATTTTAAATAAAGTAACTGAATTTTATCAGAATACGCACGGTTTTCCTTTTTATAGTGTTAG